>Ga0208696_1000234_pt1 | contig 38953 bp, 37 predicted proteins | sample Sb_taG_9_FD_187711 | JGI IMG/M metagenome (GOLD analysis project Ga0208696, IMG submission 187711) | Peat soil microbial communities from Weissenstadt, Germany - Sb_50d_b_LC metaG (SPAdes) (version 2) | ecosystem: Environmental > Terrestrial > Soil > Wetlands > Peat | place: Germany... | reverse complement strand
CGTCCGCGCCTGCGGCGGCTCCGGCTGGCTCGCCCGCACGCCGGGTTAGGCGACGCGGCGGTAAGCGGCGTCTTCGTGGCGCACCACGGGCAGCGTCCGCACGGCGGGTGCCGCGGCGATCGCCGGCTTGGTGTCCGGCCGCCTCAGCACGAGCCACATCGGGATGCCGGCCCACAGCGCGATGAACGGAATCGCCAGCAGTACGTTGATCCACAGCATGGTCATTGTCAGCTCCTTCTAGCTGGTCCTTGTCTTTTGGCTGCACTGACCACAGTGCCCGACGCGGCTATGCGTACCTGCCGAACGGCCTCTGCCGTCGTTATGAATCCGAGACCAGCCTATGAATCGCCTCTGAGGGCGCCGCTCAGCCTTGCGTGACCTACCGGAGTCACGACCCTGCTGACGTCCGCCAGGCGAGCACATCGCCCACCACGATGGCGGGCGGACCGAGCAGGAGCTTCAGGTACATACCTAGCCCTGAGTCAGGCTTAGCCACCGCCACCACGGCCGACACCCGCCAGGCCTTGATCTGCTTCAGCATCTGCGGGTAGGTCAAGGGCTTGACGGGCACGTAGCCCGGGGATCCCTGGTAGGCGTTGGGCGGGAGGCCGCCCGCTAGGGCCTTGGGCAGGCCGCCTTGCGAAAAGGTCCAGATCGCGTTCAGGTACAGGCCGGCCGGCGGCGTGCCGTTCCCGTCGATGTAGCCGCGCCCGTTCCAGGCCGGGCCCATGAAATATCCGCCGACCAGCGAGCCCGGTTCCCCCGTGTCGGCCTGCCAGCGCAACGGTTCGGTGAAGGTGGACATCGGGATCGGCACCACCAGGACGCTGGCCGACGCCGGCAGTCGCAGCGCGGCGAATGCCGCCGACCAGCCGGGGGGCGCCGGAGTCACGTCGGCGGCGGGCAGCGGCTTCGGCACGATGGGCAAGAGGGCCAGGAGGGCGCCGGACATCACCACCGCAGCCGGCCGCCAGCCGACGGAGAGCCGAGGCAGCCGACGGGCGGCGAAGGCGGCGAAGGCGGGCCGGGCCGCGTCCACGGCGAAGGCCAGGAGCGCGGCGCCTGCGCCGTCCGCCACGATGGAGAACCGGTCCGGCAGGGCCGCGTTGAGCAGCGGCAGGCCTTCCAGCCAGTACCAGGGCAGCTTGATCGCGGGGTGCTCGTGCCCGCCGAACATCAGGGTGCCGCCGAGCGAGAACACGCCGAGCACAGCGCAGGCGACCGCGGCGGCCCGGGCCGGCAGCCGCCGCCAGCAGGCGATCGCGGCCAGCAGCAGCACGATGATCAGCGGCCAGCCCAGGTAGCCGAGATATTCGGGCAGGTGTCCCTGATACCGCAAGGCGGCGGCCGCGCTGCCCGAGGTGTGGAAGAGCAGGTACGACGAGGGCACCACAAAGGACGACAGGTCATTCTTGAAGAAATCGGGCGTGAACGGGCTGCCGTGCTGCTGCAACGGGCCGAAGAACTGCACCCACAGCGGATATCCGGCGATCACGGCGGTCACGCAGGCCGCGACGCCCAGGCCGGCGGCCACCGTCGCGATCTTGTCCGCGACCGCCCGGGGCCGGCTGGCGGCGAGCACGGCGACGATGATCACTCCGGCCATGGCCGTGCCGAGCAGGGTCTCCTCGGTAATGAATATCTGCGCCGTCACCAGCAGGCCCAGCGCCAGGCCGCCCCGCACGACGCTCGTCCGGCCCGTCGCCAGCCGCAGGCCGACATGGACGATCAGCGGCGGCAGCACGGCGAACTGCAGGTCGTAGTGGCCGATGGCGGAGTGCAGCAGCGCCGGGGAGAACCCGTAGAGCGCCCCGCCGAGCGCCGCGGCCGGCACGCTGACATCCCAACGCCGCAGCACGGCGAACATGGCCGTCGCGGACCCAGCGAAGCCGGCCGTCAAGAAAACGGTGATCGCGCTCTGCGGGCCGAAGAGCAGCGTCACCGGGGCCAGCAGCACGCCGGGCAGCAGCATGAACGTGTTCCACATCGCGTTCACGCCCTGCGGGGCGTTCATCGCGGTGGTCACCAGCGCGGGCAGGTGCCCGTGCACGACGGCGGTGGCGTCGTACCTGAAGAACCAGGTGAACTGGTCGGTGTCGTTGGGGTTGCCCGCCACCGTCCGGGACGCGGGATCGCGCCACAGCCAGAGCGTGACCGCCAGCGCGGCCAGCAGGTAGTAGACGGCGGCCAGCGCCATCGCCCGGCGATCGCCGGGTGGTTGCGCCGGTTTCTCCTCCGCCGGGGCCTGGACGGCGGTTGTCGCTGCTGCCACGACAGCGAGCCTAACCGGAGTCCTTCCAGCTAGCGCGCGACTTGTGGCAACGTCAGCAAATCACTAGATTTGCCGTCCAGGCCGTCGGCGTGCGCTAGCCGCGGGCCGGACCCGCCGGGCTGTCCGGCACCACCTGGCCGGTTACCACGCGCCCGTTGTCGCTGGGCTGGGACTGCGCGGGCATTCCCTTGCGGACCGAATCGAGGATCGTCAGGCCCTGGCTGACCAGGCCGGCGGCGATCTCACCGAGGCCGTCGGCGCCGTTGAGCACGCTCACGTTCGCCCCGGCCAGCCCGGCCGCGGCCTCCTTGACGATCAGCGGCAGCTGGTTGATCAGCAGCTGGTCGAGTGCGACGCGGTTGTTGGAGGCGGCCGCCTCGGCCTGGATGCGGGTGCGCTCGGCGTCCGCCTTGGCCAGGATCCGGACCCGTTCGGCCTCGGCCTCTGCGGGCTTGATCACCTCGGAGACCAGCTGCTGCTGCCGCAGCTGGGCCTGCTGCTGGGCCAGCTCGGCCTGGGCGTTGATGACCGCGAGCTGGGCGTTCGCCTGCGCTAGCGGGCCCGCCTGGGACGCCTCGGCCTGTGCCTTTTCCACCTCTCCCTTGTACTGCGCCTGCACAACGGAGGTCTCCCGGGCGAACTCGGCCTGCTTGCGCGCCGACGCCTGCTGCGCCTCCGCCGCCGCCTGGTCGGCCTGCGCCTGCGCGATCTTGGCCTGGCGCTGGATGGCGGCGTTGTTCGGCGCGGCCATGGCGGCGATGTAGCCGGCCCCCATGTCGTCGATCGACTGGATCTGCAGCGAGTCCACGATCAGCCCGATCTTGGCCATCTCGCCCTTCGATCCGTCCAGCACCTCGGTGGCCAGCTTCTGCCGCTCGGTGACGATCTCCTCGACCGTCATCGAGCCGATGATCGAGCGCAGGTGGCCGGCGAAGATCCGCCCGGTCAGCACCGACATCTGGTCCTGGTCGGACAGGAAGCGCTGCCCGGCGTTGACGATAGACTCCGTGTCGTTGCCGACCTTGAACGCGATCACCGCGCGCACGTTCAGCGCGATGCCCTGATGGGTCACGCACTGCTCCGCGACCTCGGCCTCCTGCATGGACAGGGTGAGGTACCGGACCTTGCGGAACACGGGCGTGACGAAGGCGCCGTGGCCGACGATCACCCGGAACGGAGCACCCTCCGGCCCGCCCCCTCGTCCGGAAATCAGCATGGCCTCGTCGGGGGCCGGAACTCGGTAACCGAACATCCTCGTTCATCTCCTAAAGCAGTAACCCCGGAATGCGCGGACTGTCGCCGAGCACGTCCTCCCACTCGATGACGTCGACCGCCCGCGCTCCGCGCGACTCAATGACAAGGACGGTCGCCCCCTTGGGCAGCGGCTTCTCGGACCAGGCCAGGAAGGCCTCGGAGCCGCCGCGAATCTTGACGAGTACCTCGCCTGGCCCGTCGCTGCCTCGCGTCCCCACGATGAGGACGCCGACGCGGCCGACCGAGGACTCATCCCTCTCCAATGACAGCCCCCTTTTCACCGGAAGTGCCATCCTCTAGCGTAGTCCTCGCGACAGCAAGCAAAGTACCGTGAAAGGTTAAGCTCCAGCGCCGAACGGATTCTCGGGCTCTAGTGTTGCGTCATGGCTACCGTCGAGGACGTGCGGCGGATCGCGATGTCGCTGCCGCGCACCACCGAGCACCTCATCAGGGACCACACCAAGTTCCGCGTCGGCAGGCTCGTCTACGCCTCGGTCTCGCCCGACTCCGAACGGCTGGGCTTCGGCTTCCCGAAGGACGAGCGCGCCGCCCTGGTCGCCAGCGAGCCAGGCAAGTTCATGATGCCGCTGCGCAGCGACGAGCGGTACAACTGGGTCCGCGCCCGGCTGCCGGTCCTGGACGAGGACGAACTGCGCGAGTTGCTCATCGACGCCTGGTGCATGGTGGTGCCCAAGAAGACCGCGGCCAGCTACCTGGACAGCCAGGGCATCAGCCGCGACTGACGGCCTGGCTTTGGGTACCGTGGACCGGTGTCGTTGCGCGCGATTGACTTCCATGTGCACCTGCCCACCCCGGACTGGCTCGACGGCAGCATGGCCGGGTACGTCGAGGCGGCCGAGGCCTACTTCCGCTCGCCCGCGCAGCGGCAGTCGCTCGAGGCGCTGGCGGCCCTGTACCGCCGTCTTGAGGTGAAGGCGGTCCTGCTGGCCTGGGACGCGGAGACGGCGACCGGGCGGCCGCGGGTCCCGAACGAGACGGTAGCCGCCGCGTGCCGCGAGTACCCCGACGTGTTCACCGGCCTGGGCTCCGTCGATCCGCTGAAGGGTGACGCCGCCGTGGACGAGGTGGCGAACATCGCCTCGCTCGGCCTGCGCGGCGTGAAATTCCACCCGTCCCTGCAGGCCTTCTCGCCAGATGATCCGCAGTACTGGCCGGTCTTCGCGGCCTGCGAGCGGCACGGCCTGCTGGCCCTGTTCCACACCGGCACCAGCGGCATCGGCGCGCGCCAGCCCGGCGGCCAGGGCATCAGGATCGACCTGGCGCACCCGATCAAGCTCGACCCGGTGGCCGCGGCGCATCCGGACCTCACCATAGTCGCCGCGCATTTCGGCTGGCCGTGGCACATGGACCTGATCGCCATCGCGCTGCACAAGACCAACGTGTACATCGACATCTCCGGCTGGTCACCGCGGCGCATCCCGGCCGAGGTGATCCGCGAGCTGCGCGGGCGGCTGTCCGGGCAGTTCCTGTGGGGCAGCGACTACCCCTTCTTCACGCCCGAGAGGTGCCTGTCCGAGCTCGCGGCCCTGGAGCTGCCAGCCGAGGTCATGAGCGCGGTGCTGCACGACAACGCGGCGCGCATCCTCGGCTGAGGTCCGCCGCTCCTCAGCTGAGGTCCACCACGACCGGGGCGTGGTCGGACGGCCCCTTGCCCTTGCGGGCCTCGCGGTCCACGTAGGCCGCCCGCACCCGGCCGGCCACGGCCTCGGTCGCGTACACCAGGTCGATGCGCATGCCGTTGTTCTTCGCGAACATGCCGGCCCGGTAATCCCAGTACGTGAACGGATGCGGTCCCTTCATCGGGGTGGGCACGACGTCCCGCAAGCCGAGGGCCCGCAGGTCGGCCAGCGCCTGCCGTTCGGCCGGCGTGACGTGGGTGGAGCCGATGAACACCGCGGGATCCCACACGTCGTCGTCGGTCGGCGCCACGTTGAAGTCGCCGTACGCCACCAGGGCAGGCGCGGATGCGAGTTCCTCGGCGAGCGCGGTCCGCAGCGCCGCGTACCAGTCGAGCTTGTAGGCGTAGTGCGGGGAGTCGGGCGTACGCCCGTTCGGCGCATACAGCGACCAGACCCGGATCCCGCCGCAGGTCCCGCCGACGGCCCGGGCCTCCGGCCGGCGCAGGCCGGGGTCGTCGATCAGGGTGAGCTCCGCTGAGTCGCCCGCATAGCCAGGTTCACCGGGGAAACCGAGGCTGACGTCTTCGAGGCCGACCCGCGACAGCAGCGCCACGCCGTTCCAGCGGCCGTCGCCGTGCGCGGCCACCTCATAACCCAGCTCACCGACCTCGGCCGCCGGGAACGCGGCGGCCGCGCATTTGGTCTCCTGCAAGCCGACGATGTCAGGTTCGGCCTCGGCCAGCCACTCCAGCAACCGAGGCAGCCGCGCCTTGACCGAGTTCACGTTCCATGTCGCCAGGCGCACCCGTATAGCCTCCCACCGCGTGGATGCCCCGCGACGATCGGGTGCACGGCGGGGCGCCGTTGAAGGGCCGGCGGGCGAGTCGGCGGACTATGGCCCAACCGGTAGCGGACTATGGCCCAACCGGTATCAGTGACGTGAACTCCCGGTGGCTCTCAGCGCCCGCCCTGCTGCGGGGCGCGCGCGGTGGCTTCGGTGCCGGGCGCGGCTAGCGTCGCCGCGGCGGTGCGGGCCACCTCGTCGACCAGCGAGCCCCGGGCGGTGTCGCGGTCGAGCACGCTGACGACAATCTCGCGGATATCGGTGAGCTGCCGCATCGCCGCAGCGCGCCCGCCGGCGAGCTGGCCGACGCGGTCCTCGGCGGCGCCGTGGACGGCGGCCTCCCGCGCGGTCGCCTCATCCAGCATCCGCGCGCTGCGGCCGGTGGCCTCCGCGAGGGCCCCCTTGGCCTGGGCGAAGGCATCGGCGGTGACGGCCTGGGCCTGGGCCTGGGCGGTACCGGTGGCGGCGTCCGCCGCTTCCCGTGCGGTGATGATGGCGCGCTCGGCATGTTGCTGCGCGGCGGCCAGCATCTGCTCGGTCTGGCTGATGGCCGCGGCCCGGCAGGTGTCGGCCTCCTCCTGCGCCTGGGAGCGCATCCTGGCGATCTCCTGGGCCGCATGGTCCTTCTGTGCCTGGGCGTGCTCGCCGGCCAGCGTGAAGATCTGGCCGATCCGCTCGCTGACTTCCTCATGCGCCGGCCGGCTAGCGGGTGGCTGCCGGGCGGTGGCCAGCTCGGCCCGCAGCCGCTCTGCCTCGCCCTGCGCGCGAGCCAGCCGCTCTTCCAGATCGGCGACCTGGCGGCGGGCGCGGTCGGCGAACTCGTCGACGTGGCGCCGGCTGTAGCCGCGCACCGCGACCTCGAACGGTTCGCTGGGCCCCGACGCACTGCCGTCCGCCCGGACGTTCCCGGCCAGCACCTGACCATGGCGGTCCTCGCCCATACCTGCTCCCTACCGCCACGCGCCGGCACGACCACCGGACAGCAGACCACACGATTTTCATAGAAGCAACTGATATGACTTAATGTATTTAATACATTACATAATACGTTGGCGGCACGCGAGCCACCATGCCGGCGGCTATTCGGAGTCGTAGCGGAAGCCGTCGATGAAACGGCGGAACAACCCGCCCTCGTGGGCCAGCGGCGCGCCCGGCGGAGGGGCCTCGGGGCGTTCCCGGCCGACGGGCTCGTCGTAGTCGGCTCGCGCGATGGCGTCCACGATCTGGGCCTCGTCGAACGTGTCAGAGCCGGGAATCTCCGGCACGAAGCCGACCAGGTCCCCGTCGAGCAGGACCTCGGCTTCCAGGCCGGCGGTGCCCTCGGCACCCCAGATAGCTTCACGCCCGCCGCCCGCGGGGACCTGCACCGCGTACGCGTCGATCCCGGACTTCCTCAGGTGCGAGTTGATGCCGCGGTCCCTGAGCGCATCGGTGATCCGGCGGGCACGATTCTCGTCCATGCCCGCCAGGTTACCCAGGCGGAGCGGGCGCGTGGTCCGGTGCCGCCGGCGGCGACCGCGAGCCGGCTAAGTACCCACGCTGACCGCCGACGAATCGTGATGAACCAGGCATGCACCCCTCGCGTGACAGACGCCTGCGGGGGCTAGATACTTGTAATGGAGGGGGTTTCCGGTTAACGAGCGGGACGGAAGCAGGATGTCGCTGACGAGAGGGCAGCTCCCTGTTCGGCTTACCCCGCTGGTGGGTCGCGAGACCGAACTCGAAGACATCGTGCAGGCTCTGCACCGCAACCGGCTGATCACCCTGACCGGCCCGGGGGGCACCGGAAAGACCCGGCTAGCGCTCGCCGCCGCGAGAACAGCGGAGGCGTCCTTTCCCGACGGGGCCTGCTGGGTGGCGCTGGCCCAGATCGACGACCCGGCCATCATCGGCCAGGCGGTCGTCACACAGCTCGGCGTGCCCGATACCCCCGGGCAGGATCCGGTCGAGGCGATAGCCAAGCACGTAGCCGATCATCCGGTGCTGGTCGTGCTGGACAACTGCGAGCACCTCGCGGAGGCCGCGGCCCGCCTGGCGGAGTACCTGCTCGCCGCCTGCCCGGCCCTGGTCGTGCTGGCCACCAGCCGCGAGGCCCTCGGCGTGGAGGGCGAGCTCAGCTGGCAGGTGCCGCCGCTGTCGCTGCCCAAGGGCGGACCCGCGCCGACCGTATCGGCGCTGGCCACCTCGGACGCGGTCAAGCTGTTCGAGCAGCGGGCGCAGCTGGTGCGGCCGTCATTCCGGATCACCGAGGAGAACGCCGCGGCGGTGCTGAGCATCTGTCAGCGGCTCGACGGCCTGCCCCTGGCCATCGAGCTAGCGGCGGCGAGAATGCGGATACTGTCCTCGGCCCAGCTAGCCGAACGGATGGACGACATCTTCGCCGTCCTGGTCGGCGGTGCGCGCTCCGCGCCACCCCGTCATCAGGCCCTGCGCGCGACCCTGGACTGGAGCTACGACCTGCTCGACACCGATGAGCGGGCCACCTTCCGGCGGCTGGCCACCTTCTTCGGCGGCTTCACGCTGCACGCGGCCGAACGGATCGCCGCGGGAGGCGACATCCGCCCGGACGCGACGCTGGAACTGCTGACACGCCTGGCGGACAAGTCGCTGCTGCGGGTCGAACACGCCGCCCGCGGCGAAACACGCTACTTCCTGCTGGCCACCATCCGGGACTACGCCCGCGAACGGCTCGCCGAGGCGGGCGAGTCCGACCAGGTGCGGCAGGCTCACCTGCAGTACTTCACCGAGCTCGTGGAGGACGCCACCAAGCGGATCGAGCAGGTCGAGGCGGCCGTCGGCCGGCTCGAGGTTGAGCTGGACCGCCTGGACGCCGAGCTGCCGAACCTGCGGCGGGCGTTCGAATTCGCCCAGGAATCCGGCGACCCGGCCGCGCCGCTGCGGATCGCGGGCCCACTGGACCGCTACGCCTACCTGCGTGGCCGCTACCACGAGGTCAGGCAGTGGATGGACGCGGCGGTGACCTCCTGCCCGGACGCGCCCGCCGCGCTGCGGGCCAAGGCGCTGCTCGGCGGCGGCAGGCTCGCCCTGCTGCAGTGCGACTACGCGCCCGCGGTGCGCAGGCTCGAGGCCGCGCTCCGGCTGTACCGCGAACTCGGCGACCCCCGGGGCATCGCCAGCAGCCTGCAGGTGCTCGGCAGCGTGGCCCGCGAGCAAGGCAGGTACGCCCGGGCGGTGGAGTTGCATGCGGAGAGCCTGGCCATCGCGGAGGCCGCGGGAGACCGCTGGGGAGTGGCGAGCGCGCACGGTTACCTGGCCTTCGCCTCCTGGCTGCAGCGCGATTTCGGCCGGGCCGCCGAGGAGGCCGGCACCGCGCTGGTGAAGTTCCGTGACCTCGGCGACATCGAAGGGGCCGCGTGGTCGCTCATCAGCCTGGGTACGGTGGCCCGTTACCAGGGCGACGTCGAGCGGGCGTCCGTGCTGCTGACCGAGAGCCTCGCCCTTTCCGAGGGAATCGGCTTCCGGGAGGGCATCGCCTGGTCCGTGGAGCAACTCGGGCTGCTCGCGGCCGTCGACGGCGACCCGGCCGCCATCTCGCTGCTGCGCCGCAGCCTCGAGCTGCACAGCGAGCTGCGCGACCGGTGGCGGATGTCCAGCGTGCTCGAGGACCTCGCCGCGATCGCGCTCGCCCAGGGCAACGTGCCGCAGGCGGCGCGGCTGCTCGGCGCGGCCGAGGCCATGCGCGAGGCGATCGGCACGGTGATCGCCCCGTGCGAGCGCCTCCAGCACAACCAGACCACCAAGATGGTGCGGACCTCGCTCGGCGACGAGGCATTCGATGCCGCCCTGCGCCAGGGGCAGCTCGCCTCCATGGACGAGCTGACCGCCGACCTGCCGTCGGCTGACCCGTCCGGGCCGCCCCCGTCCGGTCCAGACCAGGTAAGTCCAGATCAGACCAGACCAGATCAATCCGTGCTGAGTAGTGCCGCGCCGGACCAGGCCGCGCCGGACCAGCAAGCACCCGTCCAGGCCGCGCCGGACCAGCCGGGCCCGGATCAGGCCGCGCCGTCCCCGGCCCGGACCACCCGGCCGAAGGCGGCGGTGCGGCCCCGGGCCGCGCAGCCAGCCACCGGGAACGGGACCAGCGCGATGCTGCGTATCCGGGTGCTCGGCGGGGCCGTGGTGGAGGTCGGCGATACCGCCCTGACCGCGGCGGACTGGAGCTACGCCAAGCCGCGTGAGCTGATGTTCCTGCTCGCCTCGTCGCCGCCGATGACCAAGGAGCAGATCGCGGCCGCGCTGTGGCCCGACCTGTCGCGCCAGCAACTCGGCAATGCGCTGCACACGGCGCTGCGCGAGCTCAGGCGTGCGCTCGGCGACGCCGGCTGGGTCCGGTATTCGGACGGCCACTACCGGTTTGACCGCTCCCGGCCGCACGAGTGCGACGTGACCACCTTCGAGGACGCGCTGCTGGCCGCGCGCCGGGCCCGGCCGGCCGAGGCGGCGCTGCCCGAACTCCAGCGGGCCATCGCGGTGTACGGCGGGGACTTCCTCGACGGCATGGCGACCGGTGAATGGGCGCTGGTGCGCCGCGACGAACTCCGCCGGGCCTTTGAGTCGGCGCTGCTCGCCACGGGCCGCCTGCAGGCGGCGGCCGGCCGGCACCAGGCCGCGGCGGCGGCCTTCCGCAAGGCCGTCGCGCACGAGCCGCTGAATGAGTCGGCGCACCGCGAGCTGATGAACTGCTGGGCCCGCCTCGGCGAGACCGCCCGGGCCGTCCGGCACTACGAAGAGCTGGCCGGGGTGCTGCGCGAGCAGGTGGGGGTCGCCCCCGCGGCCGAAACCGAGGCGCTGTACCGGCGGCTGCTCGCGGCCCAATAGGCCGCCCCAATAGATCGCACTGTAGCCGCCCCCCAGAGTTTCCCCCAGTGACGCTCCATTCCCCCTGTGCTGGCCTGCCACACTCGCCCCTACGGCAGGCTCGACCCGCTAGCCAGCCCCAGAACCCGAATGGAGATGCCCGCAGGTGTCCGATCCGATCCAGCCGCCCGCCGCCCGCCAGCCAGAGGAGGCGCTGGAACTGGCGTCACAGGCACTCAGCGACGGGGACCTCGAAGCGGCCCTCGCGCAGTACGAGCCGCAGGCGCGCCTGGTCACCTGGCGGCGGCCGCGGACCAGCGCCGACGGCGAGGTCCGCAACGCCCTGACCTGCTTCATGGCCCTGCGACTGCCGCTGGCGGTGCAGATCGTGACGGTGCTGCGGGCACCCGGCCTGGCGCTGGTGATCTGCGAGCGGCACACCGCGGGGACCGGGCCGGACGGCGAGGAGATCAAGCACCGCGGGAACGGCTGCGCCGTCGTGCGGGCCCAGCCGGACGGGACGTGGCGCATCGCGGCCGACGCCTGGCATCTGGGCGCAGAGGATCTGGGCGCAGAGGATCTGGGCGCAGAGGATCCGAGCGCAGAGGATCTGGGAGAAAGCCATCCGGCTGCGGAGGATCCCTAAACGACCGTGGCGACACGGGGCCCCGCGGCGGGGCCCCCGGTTTCGCGTGTCCGCGGTATCAGGGCTGTCACCGCGGACCGTTCGGCCCGATGATTCGCACCTATAATTCCGGTGTGACGGACGAGGAAGGCGGAGCCTTCGAACTGGGCACCGACGGACCCAAGGTCATCCTGGTCGGGATCGACGATTCCGTCACCTCGCTGCGGGCCGGGGCGTACGCGGCCGGGCTGGCGCGGCGGCAGGGGGCCCGCCTGGTCTGCGTCTACGTCGAGCAGCTCACGGGCTTGTACGCCGCCTCGGCGGCCGCCGGGGCGAGCGTGATCGCCGCCCAGGACGAGGCGTCCCAGGAAGTAGCCGCGGACCTGCGGCGACGGGCGCAGGAGTACGCCGGGGTCTTGGGCGTGTCGTTCACGTTCATCGCCACCCGCGGCGACCCGTATACCGAACTGCGGCGCGTGGCCGACGAGGTCCGCGCCGACGCCGTCATCGTGGGCGCCTCGGCCAAGGCTGGCCACCGCTGGGTCGGGTCGCTGGCAGTCCGGCTGGTCAAGGCCGGCCGGTGGCCGGTCACCGTCGTTCCCTAGGAGGGCAAACCATGAGCGTGGCCGTGGTCACCGGGGCGGGTTCCGGGCTCGGCCGGACCATCGCCAGGACCCTGCTCGGCGCGGGCTGGCAAGTGGCGCTGGCGGGCCGGCGGGAGGAATCGCTGACCGAGACCGCGAAGCCGGCTGACGGCCCGCAGACCGGCTGGCCCGCCGGAAACGCGCTCGTCGTGCCGGCCGACGTGACCTCGCCGCCGTCGGTGGCCGCGCTCTTCGACGCCGTCCGGGACCACTGGGGGCGCCTGGACCTGCTGGTGAACAACGCCGGCTTGTTCGGTCCCGCGGCCCCGGCGGACGAGATCGACCTAGCCGACTGGCAGCGGGTGGTCGACACCAACCTCACCGGCGTCTTCCTGTGCGCCCAGCACGCGGTGCGGATGATGAAAGCCCAGGATCCGCGCGGCGGGCGGATCATCAACAACGGCTCGATCTCCGCGCACACGCCGCGGCCGAACAGCATCGCCTACACCGCCACCAAGCACGCCGTCACCGGCCTGACCAAGTCCTTGTCGCTGGACGGGCGAGCCTTCGACATCGCCTGCGGGCAGATCGACATCGGCAACGCCGAGACCGAACTGACGCGGCGCTTCAGCCGCGGCGTGCTGCAGGCCAACGGCTCGATCGCCGCCGAGCCCGTCTTCGATTCCCGGTACGTCGCCGACGCCGTGCTCTACATGGCGTCCCTGCCGCTGGACACGAACGTCCTGTTCCTCACCATCACCGCGACCACGATGCCCTACGTCGGCCGGGGCTGAAACCCGAAGAACCCGAAGAGGCAGGCTATTTGAATCCGCCCAGGACACGGGGCATGCTTGCAGATGGAGCCGCGACGGTTCCGGCTTGCCGCAGCGGCGCGGCCAGGAGGACGCTATGACGAATCTCGGTTCCCTGCTCGATCGGGCGGCCGCCGACCACCCGGACCGTCCGGCGCTCCGCCTGGACGACCTCGTGCTGACCTACGCCCAGCTGCGCGAGGCCGCCGGGCGGATGAGCGCGCTGCTGGCCGCCCACGGGGTGCAGCCCGGCGACCGGGTGGGGATCATGCTGCCGAACGTCCCGGCGTTCCCGATCGCCTTTTACGGCGCGCTGGCCGCGGGGGCGGTCGTGGTACCGATGAACCCGCTGCTCAAGAGCCGCGAAGTCGCCTACTACCTGGGTGATTCCGGGGCGCGGGTGGTACTGGCCTGGCATGCCGCGGCCGGGGAGGCCGCCAAGGGCGCGGCCGACGCCGGGGCCCAGGCGATCGCGGTCGAGAGCGCCGACCTGGCCGACCTGCTCGGCGACTACTCACCGGCCTGGCCGCAAACGGAGCGCCAGGGCGACGACGACGCGGTCATCTTGTACACCTCGGGCACCACCGGCCAGCCCAAGGGGGCCGAACTCACCCACGCGGGCCTGGTCCGCAACGCCGAGCTCACCGCGCGCACGCTGCTGAAAAACAGCAGCGACGACGTGGTCATGGGCTGCCTGCCGCTGTTCCACGTGTTCGGCCTGACCTGCGGCCTGAACGCGACCGTGGCCTCGGCGGGCACGCTGACGCTGCTGCCCAGGTTCGACCCGGCCAAGGCGCTGGACATCATCGAGCGCGACGCGGTGACGATCTTCGAGGGCGTGCCGACCATGTACGCCGCCATCTTGCACCTGCCCGACGCGGACCCGGCCAAGGCCGCGACGCTGCGGACCTGCATCTCCGGCGGCGCCTCGCTGCCGGTGGAGATCCTGCGCGGGTTCGAGGAGAAGTTCGGCTGCATGATCCTCGAGGGGTACGGGCTGTCGGAGACCTCCCCGGTCGCGTCGTTCAACCTGCCGGACATCGAGCGCAAGCCGGGCTCGATCGGCGTCCCGGTCGAGGGGGTGCAGATGCGGCTCGTCGACGATGCGGGCCAGACCGTGCCGGACGGGGAAATCGGCGAGATCGCCATCAAGGGCCACAACGTGATGAAGGGCTACTGGAACAAGCCCGAGGCCACCGCCGAGGCGATCACCGACGGCTGGTTCCGCACCGGCGACATGGCCAAGGTGGACTCCGACGGCTACTACTACATCGTCGACCGGAAGAAAGACCTGATCATCAGGGGCGGCTACAACGTATACCCACGGGAGATCGAGGAAGTGCTGCACGAGCACCCGGCCGTGGCCGAGGTGGCCGTGATCGGCCTGCCGCACGCCGAACTCGGCGAGGAGGTCGGCGCCGCGGTGGCGCTGAAGCCGGGCGCGACCGCGACGCCCGACGAACTGCGCGCGTTCGCCCGGGACAGGGTGGCGGCGTACAAGTACCCGCGGCGCATCTGGCTGGTGGACGCGCTGCCCAAGGGCCCGACCGGGAAGATCCTGCGCCGCGAGGTGCAGCCATCGGAGGAGGCTGGGTGACCGCCACCGAGCAGGAGAAATCCTGGGCGCAGGACGCGGTCGACGCCGCGGGCGGGCTTGACCTGCTGCTGACCGACGCGGCGCTCGGCGTCATGCGCCGGCTCCGGCCCGACAGCTCGGTGCTGCGGCTGGCCGCCGGGCTGGCCCGCCGCCCGCGGCTGGTGGGCCGTCAGGCGTCCCGGCTCGGCAGCGAGCTCGCCCGGATCGCGGCCGGCCGGTCCGCGATCACGCCGGAAAAGGGCACAGGCTCGCGCGACCGCCGGTTCGCCGACCCGGCCTGGGCCGGCAATCCGGTCCTGCGGCGCAGCGTCCAGGCCTACCTGGCGGCGGCCCAGTCGGCCGAGGCGCTCGTGGCCGGGGCCGAACTCGGCTGGCGCGACGACACGCGGCTGAGGTTCCTGCTCGCCAACCTGATCGCCGCGGCCGCGCCGAGCAATAATCCGCTGCTCAGCCCGGTCGCCTGGAAGGCCCTCATCGACACCGGCGGCGGGAGCGCCGTCCGCGGCCTGCGGGCGCTCGCCACCGACCTGGCCGCGCCGCCCCGGGTACCGTCGATGGTGGCCGCCGGCGCCTTCGAAGTGGGCCGGGACCTGGCGAATACGCCGGGCGGCGTGGTGTACGCGTGCGAGCAGTTCGAGCTCATCCAGTACCAGCCGGTGACGGACAGCGTGCACCGCTACCCGCTGCTCATCGTCCCGCCGATGATCAACAAGTACTACATCGTCGACCTAGCGCCGGGACGCAGCCTGGCCGAGTTCCTCGTCGGCCAGGGCCATCAGGTGTTCGTCGTGTCGTGGCGCAACCCGGACGCCAGGCACCGGGACTGGGGGCTGGACACCTACGGCGGCGCCATCGTCGCGGCGCTGGACGCGGTGCGCGCCATCAGCGGGGCCCCGAAGTCCAGCGTCCTGGCGCTGTGCTCGGGCGGCATCGCGGCCGCCATGGTGGCCGCGCACCTGAGCGTCACCGGCCGGCTCGGCGAACTGGCCAGCCTGTGCCTCGGCGTGGCCGTGCTCGACCAGGAGCAGGCGGGCACCGCCGGAGCGATCATCGATGAGGCGACGGCCGCCGCGGCGATGGCGGTATCCGGCGTGCGCGGCTACCTGGACGGCCGGGCCCTGGCCGAGGTGTTCGCGTGGCTGCGGCCCGACGACCTGATCTGGAACTACTGGGTCAACAACTACCTGCAGGGGCGTCCGCCGCCCGCGTTCGACATCCTGTACTGGAACGCCGACACGACCCGGCTGCCCGCCGCGCTGCACCGCGACTTCATCAAGCTGGCCCTGGCCAACGCGCTGACCGTGCCGGACGGGACGACCATGCTGGGCTCACCGGTCGACCTGTCCAAGGTGGACGTGGACGCCTACGTCATCGCCGGCGCGGCCGACCACCTGTGCCCGTGGCAGTCCTGCTACCGGACCACGCAGCTGCTCGGCGGCCAGGTCACGTTCGTCCTGTCCACCAGCGGGCACATAGCTGCCATGGTCAATCCCCCGGACAACCCGAAGGCCGCGTTCCAGACCGCCCCCTCGCCCTATCCGGCCGACCCGCAGGAGTTCCTCGCCGCGGCGCAGACGGTGACGGGCAGCTGGTGGCCCCACTATTCGTCCTGGCTGGCCGCCCGCAGCGGCGAGCAGAAGAAGAGTCCCGGCCAGGTCGGCCGGAAGGGCTACCCGATGCGGAGTGCCGCGCCTGGAACCTATGTCCACGACCACTGAAGTCCGCAACGTCACCGTCGGCGGCCGGCTGCTGCGGGTGGCGATAACACCGGGCCGGAGCGAGGCGGGCGACCCGCCCAGGCTCCCGCTGCTGCTGATCAACGGCATCGGCGCCAGGCTGGAGCTGCTCGAGCCCTTCGTGACCGCGCTCGATCCAGCCGTCGAGGTGATCAGGTTCGACCCGCCCGGCGTCGGCGGCTCGCCCCTGCCATCCAGGCCGTACCGCTTCGGCGGGCTCTGCCGGCTGATCGCGGACATGCTGACCGAGCTCGGCTACGACCGCGTCGACGTGCTCGGCATCTCCTGGGGCGGCGGCGTCGCCCAGCAGTTCGCCGCGTCCCAGCGGGCCAGGTGCCGACGGCTCGTGCTGGTCGCGACCGCCATGGGCACGCCCATGGTGCCGGCCCGGCCCTCGGTCCTCGTGCACCTGGTGACGCCCCGGCGCTACCTGGATCCCCTACACCTGCAACGGGTCGCCGGCGACCTGTACGGCGGACTGGCGAGGATCGACTCCGCGCCGATCGTGGCGGCGATGCACGGCAGCCACCAGGCCGGCCCGTCGCGCGGCTACCTGTACCAGCTCACCGCCGCGGCGGGCTGGACCAGCCTGCCGCTGCTGCCGCGGCTGCGCCAGCCGACGCTCATCCTGGCCGGGGACGACGACCCGATCATCCCGCTCGCCAACGCCCGGCTGATGCACCGGCTCATCCGGGACTCGCGGCTGCACGTCTACCACGGCGGTCACCTCGGCCTGGTCACCGACGCGGCAGAACTCGCGCCGGTCGTGGATGGTTTCCTGGCCGCGGGGTAGCTCGCAGCCGAACAGGAGGACTGGCCGGCTATTCACATGGATGTGGCACTCTACCTAAAAGAGCAGGCAGAATGTCACATTCATATGAATGTTCGGGACCGGTCAGCGGGCTGACCAGCCGCCATCGAGAACCCAGGACGAGCCGTTGGCGAAGGAGGCGGGGCCGGAGCAGAGGAAGGCCACGAGCTCGGCCACCTCGTCCGGCTCGATCAGCCGCTTGATGGCCGGCTCGGTCAGCATGATGTCGGTGATTACCCGCTCCTCGGAGATGCCGTGTACCCGGGCCTGGTCGCTGATCTGCTTCTCCACCAGGGGCGTGCGCACGTAAGCCGGGCAGATCGTGTTGGAGGTGACCCCGCGCGCGCCGCCTTCGAGCGCGATCACCTTCGACAGCCCCTCCAGGCCGTGCTTGGCCGCGACGTAGGCGGCCTTGTAGGGAGAGGCCCGCAGGCCGTGCACGGAGGAGATGTTGACGATCCGGCCGAAGCCTTGCTCGTACATGTGCGGCAGCGCCGCCTGGGCCAGCCGGAACGGGGCCTCGAGCATCACCGCGAGCAGCAGCCGGAATTTTTCTGGCGGGAACTCGTGGACCGGGGCGACATGCTGCAGGCCCGCGCAGTTCACCAGGACGTCGGCCTGGCCGGCCAGCGCCGCGGCGTCGAAATCGGCGGCCAGGTCCACCTGGCAGGCACGCCCGCCGACGCGGGCGGCGACCACCTCGGCGGCGTCGGCGTTGATGTCGGCGACCAGCACGCTGGCCCCGGCGTCGGCCAGCCGGATCGCGCAGGCCTCGCCGATACCGCTGGCCCCGCCGGTCACCACAGCCAGCCGCCCGGCCAGTTCCCCGCTCATCCGGTATCCGCCTTCCGTGATCGTGTGCCCAAGAGCGCCGGAAATGACGCCTTTCTACACATGATCATGGCGGCGCGGCCGCGGCCAGCCCGCAGCCTGCGCCATGACCTTCGGTCACCACGGCCCCGCATTCGGGACAGACCAGGTGGGCGAAGCAGGCCGCCTCGCCGCCCTCGGGCTCGGGCTCGGGGACCTGCCGCAGGAGCTGCGCCAGAACCGCGGCCTGGCTGTGCTCAACGTCTTTGGTGGCGGTGAGCAGCGTCAGGGGTCTGCCGGCCGCCGCGAGCGCGCGCAGCCGACCCAGCGCCGCCCGCTGCGTGCTCCCGGCGAGCTCCCGAAGATAACGCCGGCGGAACTCGGAGAACTTGGCCGGGTCGTGCCCGTACCAGGTCCGCAGTTCGCCGGACGGGGCGGCGTCCTTGGCCCAGTCGTCCAGCCTGATCGCGTCCTTGCGCAGGCCGCGCGGCCAGATCCGGTCGACGAGCACGCGGGCGCCGTCCGCAGCCGAAGGCTCCTCGTAGACGCGGCGGACCCGGACATCAGGCGGCGAAACCAGACTCACCCCCTGGAGTCGTCGTTACCTGCACAGTTCTACCCAGACTGTCTTACCCGCGTTTCCGAGCGACTCCACCCCCCAGCGGCTGGCCAGCGCGTCCACCGCGCCCAGGCCGTGCAGCGGGGCGGGCGCCAGCGCCGCACCCGGCGCGCCGGGCAGCGGGCGCGCGTCGCGGACCGAGATCCGCACCAGGTCACCACGTACGGACAGCAGGATCGTGAACGCGGAGTGAGCGTGGACGATGGCATTGGCGGCGAGTTCGGTCACCGCCAGGGCGGCGTCATCGGCGATGTCCCCGGCGCCCCAGTCGCGCAGCGTGCCGACCGTGAAATGGCGGGCCGCCGCGGGCGCATCGCGCGCGAAGGCGAACGTCCGCACCGTGCTGCGCCCATCTGCGGGCCCGCCAGCCCCGGAAGCTCCGGCGGGCGAGAGGCCGACGACCTCCTGGTGCAGGCGGCACATCGCGGCGAAGGCGTCGAGATGGCCGTCGCGGGTCACCGAGCCGGCCGGGTAGCCGCAGAACAACGAGAAGGAATGCGCCCGGCCAAGCTCATTCCACATCGCCTCAAGCTGGATCGCGGCGTTGACGAGCCCGTCGTCCCACAGCAGCGCGACCATCTCGCCGTAGGCACGGACCGGCCGCCCACCCGTCCCGGCCTGCCTGATCAGGTCGCCGATCACACGGTCGAAGGCAACGGGGTCGAGCCGGCCTGCGGGAGCGGGGTCGAGCCGGCTGGCGGGAGCGGGGTCGAGCCGGCTGGCGGGAGCGGGGTCGAGCCGGCCTGCGGGAGCGGGGTCGAGCCGATCGGCGGGCATGAGCGCGCGCACCGTCTCGCGGGCGTCCAGGGGCAGATACGCGCCGCTGTCGGCGGCGGCCGCCAGGGCCGCGTCGCCCCCGAGTGCCTTCCTCAGCCGGGCCTCGAACTTGCGGCGATGCTCCGGGGTGGCGATGACGACCGCCACGCCGCCGTTCGCAAATGCCTCCAGCAGGTAGCCGACCACCCGTTCGGCCAGTTCCTCGTCGTGACCGTAGAACTGAACGGCGTGATGACCGGCGTTCAGGTGTTCAGTCCCAGCCATCGTTTCTCCATCTGCGAGGCACCATGAGAACTCGCCGCATACCTGCCCACCAAATGGCGAGGCATACATCCCCGCTCCGATAGCCCAACCTGCCGGCCGTGAGCAAATGCTCACATGCTTGTGTGGGCCATCTTCCCGCGCGGCCCGGGGCCACCACGGGCTCAGCTGGTGAGCGTCTCGCGGTGCCGCCACGCCAGCCGCAGGACGGCCGCGCCGGCCGCCTGCACGGGCTCGCTGGTCACGACGCGGTCGATGACGTGAGCGGCGAACTCCCGCGCCGCGAGCACGCTGCCTTCGGCGTTAGACCGCGGGCTCAGGCTGAACAGCTCGTCGAATACGCCGCTGTCGATCACGGCCACGGTGAGCAGGTCGGTGGCGTAGGTCAGCGGATCGGTGCCGAGCCCCAGGCACCACACGCGGATCTGGCCGCGGTCGACCGCCTCGGCCATGTGCCGGGCGAACGGCCAGGAGTCGTAGTCGACCGGGCCGGGCCCGTAGTCTTCCGAGCGCCCGCCGAGTTCCTCGGCGAACTCCCGGATCATGCACCGCCACAGCGAGAAGTCCCGGTGCTCGCTCCACCCGGCTTCACTCGACGGCTGGAACACGCCCACCGGGATCACCTGGTACAACCCGCCCGCGTGGCCCACTTTGGCCGGATCCCGCCAGTGCAGCAGGAACGACGCCCGCCCGGCCGCCCGGTCCAGCCGGAGCGTCAGCGTACTGATAGCCAGGTTCGCGGGGCGGCGACGCAGGTCGCACGGGTCCGCGATCAGGGCGCGCAGGCCGGCTGGGCGGCCGCCCAGCCGGGTAGCCGCGTATTCGTGCGCGGCCGCCTCACCCGTGTCGACGCCGTCGAAATAGCGGCCGCGGGTGAACGCCAGCCGGGATGCTCCCGGGGTGAGCCCGGAGAGGAGATGGGCCTCGGTCAGCCGGTAGGTGACGCGGTTCTCGAACACCGCCGGGGCGGCCAGGTCCCGCAGCACGTCCGAGTAGCGGTGGTAGCGGGTCCCGTCCGGCCGATCGGGCAGCAGCGACGCCGCGGCACCGTCGAGGGCGGCCAGGGCGGCCAGGGCGGGCGAGGCGACAGGCGGCGGCGTGGACTCCGCCGAGGTCAGCTCCAGTCCGACGGCCGCCAGCGGGACAGGCTCGGCGGGCTGCCACCCGGGGGCAGCGAGCAGCGGCGTCCCGGCGACCCTGCGGTCCGCCGGGTAGTCCCCGGCCGCGTCGACCGCCAGGCCGTGGCGATGTTCCTGCAGGTAGGACCGCACCCGCAGCCAATCGCGCTGGCTGGCGGTCAGCGACCCGGTAGGTGGCATCCGGTACCCGCACGGCGCGGCGCGGCGATCTGGTCGTCGGCCCAGAAGCTGATCAGCTCGTCCTCGGTGAGGGACTGCGGCGCGACGCCGGTCCGCAGGGTGCGGCCAGTGGCCAGGCTCCAGCTCGTAATGAGCAGCCGGGCCAGTAGCTCATCCTCGTCGGGGCGATAAACGGCCCGGCTGAAAAAACCGCCTCGTGCGTTTGCGCCTGAATCGCTCGCGTAACGTATGCCCGAGACAGCAGTGTCTCGCATAACGCGCCTCCTTCCGGGAGGTGGACAAAGAAGTCCGCTCAGGCATCGCTCGCGGGAGCGGGCGCTGCCTGTTCAGGTGCCGTCAGCCGAGCAAGGGGAGCCGGCACCCGGTGGCCACGGCAGCCGGACGGGCCAGGCTGCGCGGCGGACACGACTTTACCGGCAGCGCAAAGACCGCGGGCCAAAAAGCCAATTCTGTCCGGCGGCGGGTTCCCGTGACATATCTGCCGTCCCGGCATTAACGCAACTCACAACCCGGCCAGCACGCTTATTCAGGGCCCGGGAGTTGACGCAAATTCGCCGGTATTCCGGCTTAATAGATATGCAGCCGTTGCCCGAAATAAACGATTGGGGGTGCGGCCCCGTCACAGGCCCAGCCGTCACAGGCCCAGCCGTCACAGGCCCAGCCGCCGGGACAGGTCCGACGCGAGGACCCCGGCCGGGTCGAACTCGGCGCGCAGCTTGGCGAAATCCGCCAGCCGCGGGTACATCTCGGCCAGCACGTCGGCCGGCACCCGTGAATCCTTGGCCAGGTAGACGCGGCCGCCCGCCTCGACGACCAGTCGGTCGAGCGACCCGAGCAGCCGGGCCAGTCCCGGCGTCCGGGCGGGCACGTCGAGCGCGAGCGTCCAGCCCGGCATCGGGAAGGACAGCAGCCCCGGGTCACCCTCGCCGAACCGCTTGAGCACGGTCACGAACGAGGCGGCGCGGGCCTGGCTGACCAGCTCGAAGGAGCGGCGCACCGCCGCCTCCTGGCCGAACGGCAGGACGTACTGGTACTGCCGGAAGCCACCGGGGCCGTAGAGGCGGTTCCAGTTCCTGATCCCGTCCAGCGGGTGGAAGAACGTCCCGATGGTCTGCAGCTCGCCCTGCCGGGCGCGGGGCGCCTTGCGGTACCACGCCTCGTTGGCCAGGGCCACCGTATAGCGGTTGATCAGCCCGGGCGGGAACCCGGCCGGAACGCCGAGGCGGGCACCCGGCCGGAACGCGAACGGGTCCGCCCGGTCGGCGGGCGGCAGGTCAGCCGGTTCGGCGAAGTCACCGCTGGTGACCACCGAACGGCCCAGCCTGGCCCCCCGGGCCAGGCTGTCTGACCAGGCCACCGTGTAGCCGAACGCGCGGTCGTGCTCGGCCAGCACGGCCATCGTCTCGTCGATGTCGGCGGTGCGCACCGTGTCGACCCGGACCCGCGAGGTGCCCACCCTCTTCAGCTGGACCACGGCCCGGACGATGAGCCCGGTCAGGCCCATGCCGCCGGCCGTCGCCCAGAACAGCCCGGGATCGGACTGCTCTGTCACCGTGCGCAGCTCGCCGCCGGGCAGCAGGATGTCGAAGGACCGCACGTGCCGGGCGAAGCTGCCGGCCACGTGGTGATTCTTGCCGTGCACGTCGGCCGCGATCGCGCCGCCGACGGTCACCTGCCTGGTGCCGGGAGAAACCGGCACGAACCATCCGGCCGGCAGCCCGGCGACCATGAGCTGCTCCAGGCTGACGCCGGCCTCGCACGTCACCACGCCGGCCGCCGGGTCCAGGTCGACGATCCGGTTCAGCCGGGCGGTCGAGATCACCACGCCGCCCGCGCACTGCGCGGCGTTGTTGTAGCTGCGGCCGAGCCCGCGGGCGATCGCGCCGCGGGCGGCCGCCGCGGTCTCCAGCAGCCGGGCGGCGTCGGCGACGGTGGCCGGCTCGGTGAGTTCGGCCCGGGATGGCGCTATCCGGCCCCAGCCGGTGAGCCTGACGGTGCGGCTTGACATAGTGACCGAATAGTATGCGCCATCGGGCCGACCCGGCGCACCAGGGAGTGGACCATGCGAAGGCTCTGGACCGCCGCCTCGCTGGCCGGCCTGTGCGCGATGGCTGCCTGCAGCTCACCGCCCGCCGTCACGCACCCGGGCGGACCCGCCAACCCGTCCAGCCGGGCCGCCGCCTCGGCCACCGCCCGCGCCTCGGCTGGCACCGCCACGGCCCGGCCGAGCGCGAGCCAGGCGGCCGATGTGGTCCCGGCCGCGCCGGCCCTGCCCCAGGTGACGGTGCCCCGGGTGACCGTGACCCGGATGCGGACCGCGGACGGCTCCGTGCTCACCGTCGCGACCTTCGCTGGTCCGGTGACGTACGTCCTGCACGACGGCAGCGAGGATCCCGGGGCGGCGGCGGGACGGGTCCAGGCCGGCCCGGCGGTGGCCGGCGCCGAGCGCAAGCGGCTGCTGGCCGCGTTCAACGGGGGGTTCAAGCTGTCCGCGGGCGTGGGCGGGTACGAGCAGGAAGGCCACGTGGCCAGCGCGCTGCGGCGGGGCCTGGCCAGCCTGGTGATCGACCGTAGGGGCCAGGCCAGGATCGGGGTCTGGGGCGACGGCGTGCCCGCACCCGGCGAGGCGGTGTACAGCGTCCGGCAGAACCTGACGCCGCTGGTGCTGAACGGCCGGCCCACCGCGGCCGCGGCGGACTGGGGCCTGTGGGGCGCCACCCTTGGCGGCGGCGAGTACGTCGCCCGCAGCGCGCTCGGCCAGGACGCCTCCGGCGACCTCATCTACGCCGCGAGCATGTCCACCACCCCGGCCGACCTGGCGTTCGTGCTGGCTTACGCCGGCGCCCGGATCGCGATGGAGCTCGACATCAACCCCGAGTGGGTCCAGCTGGACGTGGCCGGCCGGCCGGGCGGCTCGCTGCGGGCCTCGGTTCCCGGCCAGTACCGTCCGGCCGACCAGTACCTCACCGGGTGGGCCAGGGACTTCATCACCGTGCTGGGCCCGCCCCCGGCCCCGCCGCCGCCCAGCAAGCGCCTGCGACCCTAGCTAGGTCCAGTCCGCCCTGGCCCGCGCTTTCGTCGCGGATTGTGCCGGTACGCGCCCAGCCACCCTGCTAACGTGCCCCCTGACAGCCGAACGGGAGGCTTCCTTGGCCGGGATGATCTTCTTTACTGACAACTACCAGGACCGCAGCACCAATGACGGATATCAGTTCGAGTTCTTCTGCCGACGCTGCGGTAACGGTTACACTTCTTCCTTCCAGCACTCAGCCACCGGGTTTGGCGGCCGGCTGCTCCGGCTGGGCGGCGACCTGGTCGGCGGCAGCGTCGGCGAGAAGGCCGCGCAACTCGGCTGGGACGCCGAGTGGATGCGCGACGGCGCCCGCGGGTCGACCCGCGACAAAGCCCTCGCCCGGGCCGTCGATGAGATGCAGCCGTACTTCCACCAGTGCCACCGCTGCGGGCAGTGGGTGTGCGGACAGGTCTGCTGGAACACCGAACGGGGCCTGTGCACGACCTGCGCCCCCAAGCTGGACCAGGAGATAGCCGGCCTGCAGGCCGCCGCGCAGGTCAATCAGCTGAACCAGAAGATCCAGAGCCAGGACTGGACCAGGGACATCAACTACCGGGACCAGGGCACGGGCCTGTGCGCGGCCTGCGGGCAGGAAAGCGGCGGCGGCAAGTTCTGCCAGAGCTGCGGCCACCCGCTGGCCGCGGCGGAGTCGGCCAGGAAATTCTGCGGAAACTGCGGGACGGCGCTGACCGGCGCGAAGTTCTGCGTCGAATGCGGGACGCCGGCCGGGTAGCGGGCTGGTCCCGTGAGCGCTGCTCAGTACCGGATACTCTCCGCGGCTGGCGAGGAACAGGGCCACGCTGACGTGGACGTGGCCGACGGCGTCCTCGTGCTCGCACCGTCTGAGGGAGGCGTGCTGCGCATCCCGTTCGGCCATATTTCCTCGGTCGCCGAGCCCGAGCCGTTCATGGTGCGGATCGGCCTGGCCGACGGGAACGCGATCGAGCTCAGCCGGCTCGGCGTGATGCGCACCCAGTTGCTCGCCGAACTCCGCGACGGCCGGGGCGACGCGGCGTCGGCCGCGGCCATGGCGGTGGGCGAGGCGGCGATCTTCTCCGGCGTGAGCGGGGGCGAGCCGGCCGAGGTGCGGGTCTACGACGACGCGCTGCTGGTCATCGGCGCGGCCGGCGGCGAGCGGGTCAGCTTCTCCTTCGTCGGCGCGGTGCGGGCGCAGGACTACGCCGTCACGGTCGAGGTAACGGGACGGGAGCCGGTGATCATGTCCCGGCTCGGCCGGCGGACCGGCGAGCTGGCCGCCCTGCTGGACCGCCGGCTCGCCGAAGCCCGCGGCCGGACGGCCGCGTTCCTGGGCTCGCTGCTGCCCGGGCTGGACCCGATGGCGCTGCGCACGGCCGCCGGGCTGCTGCGTGACGGCGTGGCCGTGCCGGCCAGCACGCTGGACACCATCCACCCCGACCTGGCCGGCACCCTGGTCCAGCTCGCCACGCTGCCCGCCCGCCGGGACGCGGTCGCCGAACTGGCCCGCCGGACCGACCTCGCGATCGGGTTCAGGCAGCTGGTCTCGGTGCGCCGGCCCGCGGCCGGGGTGACGCCATGGCGGGACCATGCCGCGGCACCGCACATCGGCACGCACGACAGCCCCGGCGGGGCGTTCCAGCCGGGCATGATGGGCATGATGGCGGCCGGGGTCATGGCCGGCGGCCCGCCGCTGGGGCCGGGCGGGCTGGCCGGCCCGCCCGGGCCGTTCGGCTTCGGCGAGGGGTACGGCGCGTTCGGCGCCTACTGGGCGTTCCGCGCGCTCGGCGCCGGGATGAACGCCCGCCAGCAGCGCCCGATGACGCCCCGGCCCGATGTCACGCGAGGGAGCCTGGTGCCCGCCACCGAGGACCTTTCGGCCCTGGTCGCGACCGGTGAGAGCCCTACCGTGCTCGCGTTCGCGCTCGGCCGCAGGCCCGGCCGGGTGGTCTACGAGGTGCTCAACCAGCCCGAGCCGATGACGTTCGTGTACCGGGCGGACGGCGCCGACGGGCTCGCCACGATCAACCGGGCGCTCGACGACGCCGGGTTCCAGGCGGCGGCCGTCCACGCCGACCCAGCCGCCCAGGTGCCCCATGACGCGCAGTGGCCGGACCGGATCACCCAGCTGCTGGCGGACTGACGATCCGCGTACTGACACCTCCGTGATCACGAAGGCTCCTGGTTCCCTTCCCAGATCTGATCCGGGCCAGGCGGGCACCGTAAGCTTCACGTACCGGCGCGACGATACCTGGAGCCCAGATCATGCCCTCGTCAGTTCCCGTGATCGACCTGGATCCCTGGTTCGGCGCAGACGCGGCGGCCCGCGCGGCCGTCGCCGCCGAGGTCGACGCCGCGCTCCAGAGCGTGGGCTTCTTCCTGATCAGCGGGCATGGCGTGCCTGACGACCTACGCGCCCGGGTCCGCGCCGAGGCGCGGGCGTTCTTCGCGCTGCCGCCCGGGGCCAAGCGGCGCTACGCCGTCACCGTCGGCGGCCGGGGCTGGCTGCCGCCCGGCGTCGAGGCGAACGGCTACGCCGAGGGCACACAGACACCGCCGGACCTGAAGGAATCATTCGCGGTCGGCGCCGACCAGCCGACCGGCGACCCCGACGTCGACGGGTACTGGTTCCAGCCCAACGTCTACCCGGCCGAGGTGCCCGCGCTCAAGCCCGCGGTCGTCGCCTACCTGGCCCGCATGCGCGCCCTCGCGGACGAGTTGCTCGTGCTGTGCGCCGCCGCGCTGGGCCTGGAACGTGACTTCTTCACCCGGCACACCGGGCACGCCACGCACACGATGAACATCAACTGGTACCCGCCGATGGCGGTGGCCGGCCAGCCGGAACCCGGCCAGTTCCGGATCGGCCCGCACACGGACTTCGGCACCGTCACCATCTTGGACCGCGAGCCGGGCCGCGGCGGCCTGCAGGTGTGGACCGCCGAAGACGGCTGGGCGGACGCGCCCTACGTGCCCGGCGCCTTCACGATCAACACCGGCGATCTGCTCGCCCGCTGGAGCGGCGGCCGGTGGAAGTCCAACCGGCACCGCGTGCTGCCGCCGCAAGCCGAGGCGCCTGATGAGGACCTGGTCTCGCTGGTCTACTTCTACGAGGCGGACCACGACGCCGTCATCGAGTCGCTGCAGCCGCCGATCGGCCGCCCGAACGACTATGCACCGGTCGTGTCGGCCGAGTTCCTGAAGGAACGCCTGGACGCGATCACGATCGGTTAGCTGGCGTCGCGTAACAACAACGATGGAACATCGATGTCGCGGGGACGACCACGATGCTCCATCGTTGCCGCTTCCGGGGAGGTGCGAAGGTGCTGGCTGCACGGCGGAAGTGACGGAAGCTGGCGGAAGTGACGAGGGGGGCGAGCGGGCGGCGGCCTGATCGGTTAGTAGTAGTAGGGGAACCGCGTCCAGTCCGGGTCGCGTTTCTCCAGGAACGCGTCCCGGCCTTCGACGGCCTCATCGGTCATGTAGGCGAGCCGGGTCGCCTCGGTCGAGAACACCTGCTGACCGACCAGCCCGTCGTCGATGAGGTTGAACGCGAACTTCAGCATGCGCTGGGAGGTCGGGCTCTTCGCGTTGATCGTGGCCGCCCAGTCCAGCGCGGTACGCTCCAGGTCCGCGTGCGGCACGACCGCGTTGACCATGCCCATCCGGTGCGCGTCCGCCGCGTCGTAGGTTTCGCCGAGGAAGAAGATCTCCCGCGCGAACTTCTGGCCTACCTGGCGAGCCAGGTAGGCGGAGCCGAAGCCGCCGTCGAAGCTCCCCACGTCGGCGTCGGTCTGCTTGAAGCGGGCGTGCTCGCGGCTGGCCAGGGTGAGGTCGCAGACGACATGCAGGCTGTGCCCGCCGCCCGCGGCCCAGCCCGGCACGACGCAGATGACCACCTTCGGCATGAACCGGATCAGCCGGTGCACCTCCATGATGTGCAGGCGCCCGGCCCGGGCCGGATCGATGGTCTCGCCCGTCTCGCCGTCGGCGTACTGGTATCCGCTGCGGCCGCGGATGCGCTGGTCGCCGCCGGAGCAGAAGGCCCATCCGCCGTCCTTCGGCGACGGGCCATTGCCGGTGAGCAGCACGCATCCCACATCACTGGACATCCGGGCGTGGTCCAGCGCCACGTACAACTCGTCGACCGTGTGCGGGCGGAAGGCGTTCCTGACCTCGGGCCGGTTGAAGGCGACACGGACCGTGCCCGAGTCGACGGCGCGGTGGTAGGTGATGTCGGTGAACGAAAACCCTTCGACGCGACGCCACCGCTCAGGTTCGAAGATCTCAGAGACCATGGCCCCATTGTGGCCGAAGCCAGCTATCCGCCGACGCCGACGCGCAGGTTGCCGACGTCCGGGCCGCAGAAGTCGCCGCTCCGCACTGGCGTCACATCATCAGCGATGTCATCATCGCGTAACACGCCTGACATCATCGGGCGTGAGGATATGGGTCATTTATCTCATTCCGAGGAGCGCGCCCGATGACCGACACCCTGGACACGATGACCGCTGCCGCTGTCGTCGAGCGCCAGAAGCTGCAGCGCCACTTCGGCCGCTTCGACATCCTGTTCTTCCTCATCTGCACCATCGTCGGCGTGGACACGATCGCCACGGTCGCGCAGGGCGGCGGCGAGGCCTTCACCTGGATGATGATCTTCGCCGTCGTCTTCTTCGTCCCGCAGGCGCTGCTGTTCGCCGAGCTGCGCCGCAGCCACCCGGACACGCCCCGCCCGTTCCGGATGCCCGCCTACCGGCCGCTGACCGTCATCCTGATGGTCCTGGTGGCCATCGCCAGCGTGCAGCTCATCGCCCCCGGGCTGGGCAAGTCCTGGTTCGGCGCCGACTTCATCCCGTCGAACTGGACATACGCCGAGCGGTACACCTACCTGTGGACCGAGCTCATCCCGGTGCTGGCATTCATCGCCGTCGGCGTGCTCTTCTGGTGGCTGGGCCGGCGGACCCGGGCGCAGGCCGCCACGGTGGATGCGGCCGCCCCGGTCAGCTGACAGGATGTGCTGGGGGCCAGGCGCGACCACGGGGTTCAGCCAGGAGCCGGTCCGGGCAGGCGGAAGCCGTCGACCTCGATGCCGAACTCGGCGCCCGCCCGCAGGGCGACGTCGAACAGGTACTGCCCGACCGAACGCTCGCAGTGCAGCAGGTACGACCGAATGCCGTCCAGGTCGTCGCGGATCACGTCGGTGGCCACGGCGGCGACCGCGGTCCGCAGCGCGGCCCCGTCCGGCACGAGATCGTCACTGAGGTCGATGGCGGAGAGCTTGGCCAGGACACCGGCCGACCGGTTGCCGGTCAGCCGGATGAGGGCCCGGCCGTGGGTAAGGTCGACCCAGGTCGCACCGCTATCCCGGGCGTCGGATCCGACCAGTTGCACCAGCCCGGCGGTCAGCGCGGAAGCCTGCCCGACCGGGCCGATCAGCAGCCATTCTCCCGGCCCGGAGCCGACGACGAGGGTGCCGGCCGGGTCCCGCGCGGCGCGGCCGAACCGGACACCGCACACCTCGGCGTGCCGGCCGGTCAGCGAGTACTTCAGCGCCACCTTCGCCAGCGGCGTGCAGTCGGTCAGGGTCAGGTCCGGGCTGGCCGCGCGCACGGCACTGACCTGCCAGCCGGCCACCACGGTGACCGGTCCGGCGGGCGCGATGGGGCTGCGGGCCAGCGGTGCCGGCCAAGACGGCCCCGGGCTGGGGGCTGCGGAGGCCACGGCTGGCTCCGCGGTTAGGGCCGGCTCCGCGGTTACGGCCGGCTCCGCGGTTACGGCCAGCTTCGCGGTTACCGCCAGCTCGGCGGTTACGGCCGGCTCCGAGACAGGCAGCTCAGGCATGCGTGCGCCTTCCGTCCGGGTCGACGTGGGCTAGCTGCGGGGTGACCCGTGCCTGGATCTCGCGGCCGGTGGGCAGCCGCACGGTGACGAGGGTGCCCGGGCCGGCGAGATGTACCGCCACCTGGGCCAGGCAGACGGACCGCCGCAGCGTCGGTGACATCCGGCTTGAGGTGATCCGCCCGGCGATCCGCGCACCGCCCGCGCCGTCGGCGCCCGCGCCGACACCACCTGGTTCGACGATGAGGCTGGCCTCGTCGGGAACGACCGAACCGTCGAGCGGCTGCAGCCCCACCAGGCGCGGGCCTTCCTCGCCGGCGAGCTGCCAGGCCAGTTCGGGCTGGCCCAGGAAGTCGTCCTTGTCCAGCTTGATCGCCGGGCCCAGGCCGGCGCTGAAGCCGCGGGTCAGGCCGTCGGTGTCCTGGCCGACGATGAAGTGGCCCTGCTCCAGCCGCAAGATCCGCTGCGCCTCCACCCCGAACGGGGCGACGCCCAGGTCGGCGCCTGCCGCCAGGAGCGCCTCCCAGACGTGCAGCCCGTAGCCGGCCGGAACGTGCAGCTCGTAGCTGAGCTCGCCGGTGAAGCCGATCCGCCAGACGACGCAGTCGTCCACCCCGGCGATCCGCCCGGCCCGCACGTGCATGTACGGGAAAGCCTCCGGGGCGAGGTCGATGCCCTCGCTGAGCCTCCCCACCAGCTCTCGCGACGCCGGCCCGGCCACGTTGACGCTGGCATACGCGGTCGTCACCGGGGTGATCGCGACCCGCCAGTCCGGGTGGGCGGTCTGCAGCCAGCTCTCGGCCCACTCCCAGACGGCCGCCGCGCCCGAGGAGGTGGTGGACATCAGGTAGCGCTCGGGTCCCAGGCGGCCGGTCACGCCGTCGTCGAGTACCACCCCGTCCTCGGTGCACATGACGCCATACCGGGTCCGGCCGATCTCCAGCCGGGACCACTTGTTGACGTACAGCAGGTTGAGCAGCCGGGGCACGTCGGGGCCGCGCAGGTCGAGCTTGCCGAGCGGGGTGACGTCGATGATGCCGGCACGCTCGCAGACGTTCCTCGCCTCGGCGGCCGGGTCCCCGTAGCTGTCCGGCCGGATCCAGGCCCCGGCGATCAGCGGCCGGGCGCCGTGCGCCTCGTGCCAGTACTGCATGGGAGAGTAGCGCACCGGCTCGTACGACCGCCCGGCCAGCGCTCCGAGGGTGACGGGCACGTACGGCGGCCGCCACGTGGTGGTCCCGGTCTGGGCCACGGACCGGGACGTGGCCTGGGCCACGATCGCCACCGTGTTGACGGTCTCCAGCTTGCCCTGCACCGGCCCCATGGTCGCGGTGGTGAACCGCTTGGCCAGCTCGACCGAGGAGAAGCCCTCGGCCACCGCCCCGATCAGGTCCCGGGACGATACGTCCTCGCTGAAGTCGACGATCCCGTGCGTGCGGCCCTTGAACAGCTCGGGATGCGGGTCCACCGGCAGGGCCGGGAGCGGCAGGGTCTGGACGGCGGGGCCCTCCCCAGGGCGAGAGGGGCGGGTGGGCACCGCGACGGCTCGGGCCCGGGCGGTCGCGGCCGCGCGGCGGGCAGCCTCGGCTCCGGTCGCGGCCGCGTGCGCGATCACCTCGTCCAGCGGGCCGTCGCCCGCGATCCCGCCGGTCACGAGCACGTCCGCCGGCAGCGTGGCCTGGTCGGGGAAGAACCGGGCGGCCCGCGGATCGTAGCGGGGGCGGTTGCCGGCCATGTTCAGCAGGGACGTGGGCGCGGTCCAGCCGGTCGCCGTCACCACGAGGTCGCACTCGATCGTGCTGCCGTCGGCGACCTGGACGGCGCGCACCCCGGAGCGGCCGTGGACCGCGGCCAGGTCGCCGCCGCGGCGGGCGTCCTCCACCCGCGCGACATCCACACCCGCCCGCCGCAGGTCAGCCACTGCCGCATCGCCGTCGACGTTGGCCACCAGCACCACGGCCCGCTCGCCGGGCCGGACGGCGTACAGGTTGATCAGGCGGCGGACGGCGGTGGACAGCATGACGCCCGGCAGGTCATTTCCGGCGAAAACGTAAGGCCGCTCGATCAGGCCCGGCGCCAGGATCAAGGTCTTGGCGCGCGCCTTGATGAGTCGCTCGGCCTCGGCACCGCCCGGGCCGCGGTCGAGCACGGCGATCAGGTTGCCGTCGTAGCGGCCGAGCACGACCGCGTTGGTGAGCACCTCGATGCCGGCCTCCGCGGCCACCTGCCCGGTCAGCCGCCGCAGGACCGCGAGCCCGGCCTCGGTGCCCCAGCGCAGATGGCCGCCCAGTTGGTGCTCCTCCTCGGCCAGCAGCACCCGCGCGCCGGCCTGGGCCGCCGCGACCGCGGCGGCCATCCCGGCCGGGCCGCCGCCCGCGACGAGCACGTCCGGGTGAGCGTGCCGCTTCTCCTGCGCCCGGCGCGGCGTGCCCGGCCAGACCGCCCCTCCGTTCACGAACCGGCGCAGCACGGCCTCATAGGCCGGCCACAGCGGCCGGGGCCGCATGAACGTCTTGTAGTAGAACCCGGCCGTCAGGAACCGGCCGGCCAGCCGGTTCGCGGCCTTGGCGTCCACGTGCAGCGAGGGCCAGGCGTTCTGGGCCGTGACCGTCATGCCGTCGGTGACCAGGCGGTGCGCGCCGCGGACGTTCGGCTCGTCGCCGACCTGGACCATGCAGCCGGGGTCATGGAAGCTCGCGGTCAGCAGCCCGCGCGGCCGGTGGTACTTCAGGCTCCGGGAGAACACCCGCTCGCCCGCGGCCGCCAGCGCGGAGACGATCGTGTCGCCGGGATAAGCCGCGTACGCGCGGCCGTTCCAGGTGAAGGACAGCGAGCCATCACGGTCGATCACCTCGCCCGGCTGGCGGGGCAGGCGGCCCATCATGACCGGCCCCGTCATACCGGGCCGCCCTGCGGCTCGGCGCCCGCGGGCCAGGCCGCGCGGATCTCGTGGGTCTCGGTGTGCCGCTGCACCGTGATGAAGCGGCGGCAGCCCATCCGGTGGTACCAGGTTTCGGTGGCCCAGCCCCGGGTGTTGGCCCGCAGGTACAGGTAGGCCCGCCACTGCGCCGGGGTGGCGCGGGCCGGATCCGGCCGCGAGACCACCTCACCCGCCTGCCGGAACTCCCCGGCGTCGCGCGGGCCGCACCAGGGACACGGCATCATCATCATCAACGAGGCCCTCTCAAGGTCAGTGGCCGACGGCGGCGGCGCCCTTCTCGCCGACGAGTGTGCCCGCGCCGAACCGGTCAAGCCCGAACGCGGAGATGATCTCGGGCGGCCGGCCGTCGGCGATGCACTGCGCCATCGCCTCGCCGGATACCGGTCCCGCCTTGAACCCGTAGGTGCCCCAGCCGACATCGAGCAGGAACCCGCCGACCGGCGTGGGGCCCATGATGGGCGAGAAGTCCGGGGTCATGTCGCACAGGCCCGCCCACTGCCGGAGCACGCGCACCTTGGACAGGGCCGGCATGAGCTCGAGCACGTGTCCGGCGAGGTTCTCGATGAACTCCAGCGAGCCCCGCATCGAGTACGAGGTGAACGGGTCGACGCTGGCGCCGAATACGAGCTCGCCACGGTCGGTCTGGCTGACGTACACGTGCAGCGAGCCGGACACGATGACCGGCGAGAGGAACGGCTGCACCGGCTCGGTGACGGCGGCCTGCAGCGGGAAGGTGGTGACCGGCAGGGCCACCCCGGCCAGGTCCGCCACCAGCGTCGACCAGCCCGCGGTCGCGTTCAGGACGACACGGGTCGCGATGTCACCGTGGCTGGTGCGCACCCCTGTGACCTGCTCCCGGTCCACGTTGATGCCGGTGACCTCGGTGTCCTGATGAACGTGCACGCCGAGCGCGCTCGCGGCGCGCGCGTAGCCCCACACCACGGCGTCATGGCGGATGATGCCGCCGGGCGGGTGCCACAGCGCGCCGAGCACCGGATAGCGCGCGGCGGCGCTGACATCGACCGGCGGGGCCAGCCGCTTGACCTCGGCGGGCCCGATCACCTCGGAATCCACGCCCTGGGCCTTGTTGACCTCCGCGCGCCAGCGCATCGTCCGCAGCGAGGAGTCGCTGTGCGCGAGCGTCAGATGCCCGCGCCGCGAGAACATCACGTTGAAGTCCAGTTCGGCCGCGAGGTTCCGGTAAAGCTCCAGGGACCGGTCGTAGAACCGGACGCCTTCGGGCGTGAGGTAGTTGGAGCGCAGGATGGCGGTGTTGCGCCCGGAACCGCCCGAGCCGATGTAACCCTGGTCCAGGACGGCGACGTTGGTAATCCCGTGCCGGGCGGCCAGATAGTACGCCGCGGCCAGGCCGTGCACGCCACCGCCGATGATCACCACGTCGTAGCTGGGGCGCAGCGGATGCGCGGTCCAGGCGGCGGGCCAGTCCTCGTGGGTCAGGCCGCGGCGGAGCAGTCCCAGCGCCGAGTACCGGGCGGGGAACCGAGTCCTGCGCTGCCGGCCCGGACCGGGCCGCTGACGCCGGGCGAGCGCACGCCGCTCAGGTCCGTTTCCGGCCGTCTGCACGGGCATACCCTCCCCGCCGGTCATCTGCGCCCATCCGGCTTACCTGCTCCAGAGTAGTCCGTTAATGAAACTCTGTCTACCTGGAGTAAACAACCGGAAGAGTCCGTCGGACGGCCTGCGGACGGCCGGGTCTCAGGGGGGCCGGGCTCAGGAGGCCGGGTCTCAGGGGGCCGGGTCTCAGGGGGCCGGGTCTCAGGGGCCAGTCTCAGGGGGGCCAGCGCTCAGGGGGCCGGCTGGATGGACTTGACGGACAGGAACTGAATCGGCAGTTCGATCAGCGTATGCGGGCCGTGCGGGACCTCACCGACGAACTGCATCGTGTCCCCCGGCTCCAGCAGGTAGCGGGAGTTACCGCAGAGGTACTCCATCCGCCCGGTGATCATGTAGATCAGCTCGGTGCCGGCGTGCTGGTAGAGCGGGAAGGTGTCGGCCCGCGAGGTCAGCGTGGTCAGCAGCGTTTCCAGCGTGTTGTGCGGCGCCCGCATCGTCCCCAGCGACTGGTACAGGTGACCGGGGCCGGATCCCTTGTGGTCGATCTCCAGGCCGCGGCCTGCCTTGATGTGCAGCACGTCCTGCTCCTCGGTCAGCCCGCGGAAGAACGCGGTCACCGGGACCTTGAGCGCGACTGAGAGCCGGGCCAGCGTGGCCAGGCTCGGCGAGGCCTGCATATTCTCGATCTTGGACAGCATGCCCTTCGACAGCCCGGTCAACTCGGCCAGGTGGGCCACTGTCAGGCCCAGTTGCAGCCGGAGTTCGCGGACACGCTCGGCGATCACCGCCGCGAGGGCATCTTCCAGCGCGCCGCCGGGGCCGGGCGGTGTGACCTGCCGGCCGTCCGCGCCCCGGTAATCCGCACTGTCATGTCCCGTGGCCTGCTTCATGGCCATCGGCTCCCTTCCCCGCAATAGCCGCCGACGACTACCTGGTACCTGGGGATCTGGCCGGCGACCACCGGTAGCACAGTATCCGCCCGTCCGGGCGCGCTGGCGCGCGGGCTCCGGGCGGGTGCCGCCGGGGCCAGACGCTAGTTTCTTCAAAGTAAATAATGTTAATCTATAGTGAATATCTTCGGTCAGGGGTCGAGGGGAGGGTCCGGCCTGCGGGTCAGCGTCGCCCGGCTTGCTGCGGGTCGGACGGCGCGCCGACCAGGTCGAGGATGGCCGCGCCCCGGAGCCGCCTGCGGACGATCGCGGCCACTTCGCCCTCGATCACCTTGCGGATCCCGGTCGCCGGGAGAGCGTCCATGACCACGTAGCTCACCTGGCGGGCGCGGGCGGCCTTGGCGATCGCCCGGCCCGCGCTGCGGGTGGCGGTGACCTGCCCGTCGGCGGCGCAGCCCTGCCGCTCCAGGTCCCTGATGGCCCGGTCCACGATGCCGACCTGCTCCTCCCGCTCGCGGCGGGTCGGCATCAGGCCCGGATTGGGCAGGCCGAACGCCGAGCCGTAAACCTTCAGGATCGAGATGACCGCGACCGGCCCGCCGGCCGCGAGCTCACGGGCCCGCCTCGTCGCGGCCCGGCTGAACGGCGCGCCGGACGAGGCCAGCAGGACCGCGGCAGGCTCACCCGGCTGCGTATCCCAGCGGCGGCGGCTCGGCAGCATGGGTGCGCCCCGCTACCCGGCCACCGGGGGCTCGCCGGCCGGCTCGGGCTGGGCGAGGCCCTCCGCTGCGGCCAGGTGAGCGCCATTGGCTTCCACGGTCGCGGGCGGCTCGACCTCCAGCACCAGCTGGACGCCGCCGGCGGCGGCCGCGAGCTTACGGTCCTGCCAGGCCCGCCACCAGTACAGCGGCGCGTACAGGGCCACGATGAGCAGGCCGAGCAGGTAGAGCCCCGGCCCCTGGTGGGGGCCGACGACGACGTTCGGCGAGTTCCAGCCGCCGTAGAAGTAGATGACCGTCCATATCACGAAGACCGCGAGCGCGCCCCACTTGGCGAAGGTGGGCAGCCGGAACGGCCGGTGCACGTCCGGGCGCAGGTGCCGGTAGACGAAGTAGCCGCCGAAGGCGAGCGTGCAGGACAGCAGGTAGCCGCCGTTGGAGATGATGTAGATCCGCACCGGCGAGCCCAGCAGGACCAGCAGCGCCGAGCAGACCACGTTGAAGCCCATCGCGTAGTCGGGCACGCCGTGCCTGTTCAGGTGGGTGAACCAGCGCGGCAGCTGCCCGTCCTCGGCGGCCTGGTACAGCGACCGGCCGACGCCCATGATGGCGTTCAGCACCGACAGTGCCAGGGCCAGGATCAGCGGGATCCCGATGAACCACTGCTCCCACGACCCGTGCCCGAAGATGTGGTTGGTGTAGCTGAGGTACAACGTCAGCGGGTCGGCGCTGCTCACGGCCAGGCCCAGCACGGCCACGAACATCAGCGGCGTCGCGATGTAGATGAACATGCCGAAGATGCCCTCGGCCGTCAGGGCGATCTTGGCGTCCCGGGCGCCGCCCCGGCACTCGCCGACGTAGCAGGCCGCCGCCTCCATCGCGATGACGTTCCACAGGATGGGGAAGAACCACGCGGCGATGAACACGGCGCTGACGTGGACGCCGGGCGGCGCGTGGAAGCCGGCCACGTTGTGCCAGTGCAGCGAGCCGGGCTTGAAGAACGGCAGGAAGATCATCGCCGTGATCGGCAGCATGGACAGCACGCCGAGAAAGGTCGCGAAGGCCGCGCCGAGCCGGATCCCGAGGTAGGACGGGATGAAGATGATCAGCAGCAGCGCGAAGCAGACAAGGAGGATGTTGACCCCGATCGGCGTGCCCCAGGTGGTGCCGACGGGATCGATGGTGTGACCGGGGCTGAACTTGAACAGGACCGCCAGGTAAGACGCCGTCAGGATGACGTTGATGGGGGCGACAGGGAACCAGCCCAGCCAGTACGCCCAGCCCGAGGTCCCGCCGATGTGCCGGGCCACCTTGTCGCCCACGAGCGGCCGGAACGACTCGGTGGCGAACGACGGGATCCCGCCGGTCCGGTCCGGCCAGATGCTGGCCAGTTCCGCGAGGCACAGGCACAGGAAGCAGCCCGCGATCGTCATCACGCCAATGAGGATGATGCCGAGCGCCCCGGTGCCCTGGACCACGTACGGCGCGATCCCGGTGACCAGGATGGTCCCGGCCAGGCCGATGACGAACGCGCCCCACCAGTGGGTGCCTTTGGTCAGGCCCTTGGCCGGCGGGGCGCCGGCCCCGTCCACATTGCTTACCGTCGCCATCGCGCTGCCTTTCCGCCGAGTACCGAACGCTGGAAACAGGGGGAAGCCGGTGCGCCGTCGAGCCGGAGTCCGTCAGGAGAGTGAGATGGGCTAGATCGGGGGGAATGGGCCGTTTTCTAGAACAAGGTCAGGTAGCGGTCGACCTCCCAGTCGCTGACCACCGAGTGCCAGGAATGGAATTCGGTACGCTTGACCTGGGCGTAATAGTCGATGTAGTCCCCGTCCGGCGTCTTGCCCAGGGCGTCGCGCAGGACGTCGTCGGCGACTAGCTGGTCCGCCGCGTGCAGCAGCGTCGGCGGGAGGCTCCGGATGCCCCGGCGGGCCACCTCCTCGGCGGGCAGCACGTGCAGGTTGTCACGGTTCGGCTCACCCGGCTCCAGGCCGCGGTCGATGCCGTCCAGGCCGGCGGCGAGCTGCGCGGCCATGGCCAGGTACGATGTACTGGTAGGCCATCGGCGACAGCCCGAGGCCGCGCGGGTCGGCCGGGTCCGCGAACAGCTCCGCGCCGGTCTGCGCGTCCCACAAGCTGGAGTGCATGTGCAGGCCGGTCCCGGTGAGGTTCGCGAACGGCTTGGGCATGAACGTCGCGGCCATCCCGGCCTGGTGCGCCAGGGTGTGCACCATGTACCGGTAGAAGATGAGCCGGTCCGCGCTGGTCAGCGCGTCGGCGTAGCGGAAGTTCTGCTCGAACTGGCCGTTCGCGTCCTCGTGGTCGTTGGCGTAGTTGGCCCAGCCGAGCTGGTTCAGGTACCTCGACACCGTGGTCAGGTGATCGAACATCCGGCTCAGGCCCTTGGCGTCGTAGCAGGGTGCCGACGAGGAGTCGAGCGGGTCGGCGACCGTGATGCCGCCCTCGGGCGTCCGCCGGACCAGGAAATACTCGGCTTCGCAGCCCACGTTGTAGACCAGTCCGCGCGCCTTGGCCCGGTCGAGCATGCGCTGGAGGATCAGCCGCGGCGTGTACGGCCACGGCTCGGAGTCCACGTAGATGTCACACTGCACCACGGCCAGGCCCGGCTGCCAGGGCGCCAGGGTGTACGAGGCCGGATCCGGCATGGCGATCATGTCCGGATCGGCCGGGCTCTGGCCCATCGGGCCGGCCGCGAACCCGGCGAACCCGGCGCCACCTCTGGCCAGGACCCCGAGGGCCTGGGTCGGGATCATCTTGGCGCAGGGCTTGCCGTGCATGTCGACGAACATGGCGAAGAAGAACTCGACGCCGTCGGACTCCGCGCGTGCTCTCAGGTCAGCCTCGACATCAGTCATGCGGCTCCTCCGTCACGCCGTCCACTCTGAGTAAACTTTGTGTAGCACGGGAGGTTCTGTGCTGTCCATAATGCCGACGGCCATTTAACCTACCTTTAACGTCACGGTGACGCGCGAGGCCCGCTTCCTAGCAGAGCTATCTGCACAGGTAACGGACGCGGGGCAGGATCGGGGCCGCACGGCCGGGGTCGCCGCCCGGCGGCCGGGCAGCCCGATCCTACGAAACGATGTTTCACCTAAGTGGATATCCGATTCGCCGGCGTGTTACCCTAGTCGCACAGTGTCCCTC
>Ga0208696_1000232_pt1 | contig 39231 bp, 42 predicted proteins | sample Sb_taG_9_FD_187711 | JGI IMG/M metagenome (GOLD analysis project Ga0208696, IMG submission 187711) | Peat soil microbial communities from Weissenstadt, Germany - Sb_50d_b_LC metaG (SPAdes) (version 2) | ecosystem: Environmental > Terrestrial > Soil > Wetlands > Peat | place: Germany... | reverse complement strand
AAGGTCACGGTGGAGACCACGTTCCAAGGCGCCGGGGTGATTTCGGGTGACTTGACGCCGGAGTGCGCGGCGGTGGTGACCGCGGTGCTGGAGTCCCTGTCGGCGCCGGCCGGGGCGGAGGACACCCGGACAAAGGAGCAGCGCTACCACGATGGCCTCCAGGAGGCGATGCGCCGCCTGGTGGCCGCCGGGCTGCTGCCGCAGCGGGCCGGGCAGCCGGTCAAGGTCTGGGCGCATGTGTCGCTGGCCGAGCTGCGGGCGATGGATGACGGGTCGGTGGTGCAGGATCAGTGGATCGGGGAGATGGCCGCCCGGTGGGCCGCCCGCCGGGCGGCGGCGTCCGAGGGCGGCGGCGGTGACGGGGCCTGGCCGGACGGCAAGGCCGCCCGGGCCGTGGCGTGCGATGCGATCATCACCCCGGTGGTCACTGGCGACGTGGATCCCGGCGTGCTCGATGACCTGGTCCGGCTGTGCGTCGAGTTGAACCGGATCGAGCACGGCACCGCCCCCGACAGGTGCCCGGCCGGGGCCGGCCCGGCAGGCGACGGGCAGGCTGACTCGCGGGACTCGGCCTCGCCCTCCCGGGAGGCGCTGCGCAAAGCGATCATCGGCAAGGCGGCCGACCTGCTGTCCGGCCCGGGCGGCCTGGCGTCGTTCCTGCGCACCCGGCAGCTGGGTGCCCGGCTGGCCGGGCCGAGCCTGCCGCTGGACATCGGGTTCAGCAAGGCCATCCCGCCCGGCATCCGCAACGCCGTGATCCTGCGGGACCGGCACTGCCGGTGGCCCGGCGGCTGCCACCAGCCCGCCCAGGCCTGCGAAGTCCACCACGTCACGCACCTGGCGCACGGCGGCGCCACCAGCCTCACCGGGTGCGTGCTGTTGTGCAGCTACCATCACCAGATCGTGATTCACCGCTGGGGCTGGACCCTGGCACTCAACCCGGACGGCACCACCACCGCCTGGAACCCCGACCGGACCAAAGTGCTGCACAGCCACAGCCCACCGGCCCGCGCCGGGTGACCACCCCGGGTCCGCCACCGAGCCGACCTCACCGCAACCGCTCCCAGCCGCCGGTCTGGCTGTGCGGTACTTGCGCGGTCGCCTGGGCGTCGCGCCTGCGCGGCGATTACCCCGCGACCTCGGCCGCGAGCAGGGCACCCAGCTCCCAGCAGGCTTCCAGGTCCTGCTTTCCGGGAGGCCCGGTGACGCAGACCGGCGGCCGGACCTTCCGCCATTGCAGGCCGGTGGCGATCGACTCCACCGCGCGCACCGCGCCGCCGGTATCCGAGGCGCCGTGCACGTACAGGCCGTAGGGGCGGCGACGGGTCGCCTCCAGGCACGGGTAATAGATGCCGTCGAAGAAATGCTTGAGCGCGCCGGACATATAGCCAATATTGGCCGGGGTGCCGAGCAGGTAGCCGTCGGCCTCCAGCACGTCGACCGCGGCCGCGGTCAGGGCCGGGCGGACCACCACTTCGACGCCTTCGATCTCGTCAGTCCGCGCTCCGCTGACCGCAGCCTCGAACATCTCCTGCAGGGCGGGCGAGGGGGTGTGATGGACGACCAGCAGGCGCGGCATGTCCGCTGAGCTTAGCGGGCTAGTCTCGGTGGACGAAGTAGGTGCCCTCGTCCGCGGTGCGGGTATCGCCTGGCGAATAGTCACCGGCGCTACAGCCGGTGAGTGCGGCTTTCCGGGACCGCGCGGCTACCGGAAGGGTTTTAGTCGGACCCATCGGGGCACCGTCCGGTGCCTGGCCCGGGGCCGAAGACCTGCCCTTGCCCGGGGTACTCGCAGGTTGGCGTGGCCGTGGGCGAGGAGATCCTGATGCGGACGACGGCCAGCGGCAGGCTGGCGATGTGCTGGCGCGCGGTGAAGTCAATCAGCCCGGTCACCCCCACCGATGAGTTGCTGATGAACTGGCCGGGGATCTCGGCGCGGCCGATCATGGGGTGCGGACCCTGGTAGTTATCCTCGGCGTCGATGAACAAGTCCGCAGCATCGAAGGCGAGCCCGACCCGCTCGCCGGTCCAGAGGAAATCCAAGCGGTTTCTTTGCACTTCCGGCAGGCTGAACAGCTTCTGGACGAGTGCGGCGTAGGTCGTGCAGAAGCTGCTGAACAGGCCCCCGGAACCTTGCGCCGCCGCGGCTGTGGCCGTGCTCAGGCACCGGCTGCCAGTGTTCAGCAGCGCGATGCCGTTGGTGACATACGAGATCGCAGGTTCCCCAATTCCCGACTGATCGCGCGCGGCGGGGTCGGCAATGAACCGGCTCACTCCGTCGTCGGCGATGATGAACGGCCCATCGCCGCTGTGGCAGTCATCTTCGATGGTCCGCAGGTACCTGGAGAAGTCGTCGAGCTTACTGCTGCCGGCCGACGGCCGGTCGTGCCGTCCCGCGTAGATGTCCACGGTCGCGGCACCGCAGAGCTGACGGCCGTACTGCTGCGTGACCTGGGGAGTCGGCAAGCCCTTGAACAGGGGCGCCTCCCTTTTCAGGTCGCTGACGAGGGTGGTGGTGAAGAGGTCGCCCGGATCGGCCGACGGCTGGTAGATGAGGATTTTCCGCGCCTGGATCTGCCCGCCGGAGTTGTACTCGTTGCGGGATTGCCGGAAATACTGCGGGACGACTTGCTGAATGTAGTGCAGGATCAGGCGGGCTTCCGTGCTGTTGCTCGGCGAGAGCTGGAAGTAATAGGGATCGTTATGGGGATAAGTGCCGCCGATGCCGTCGGCGGACAGGGTGGTCGCCACCACCGGGATTCCGCTGGCATTGAACAGCTCAATGGCCTGCTTGACCTGCTGGATGCTGCGGTCGAGTCCCACGACGCCGAGCAGGCCGGGGTCACGGGCGGCCAGCGCGATGATCATACGGGCGACGGGGACGGCGTCCTGCATCTTCGAGCCGCCGTTGGCGATGATCACCTTGAACACCGGGCCTGACCCCCGGAGCGCGACTTCCTGGGCGACCATCAGGCCTTCCAGTTCTTCGGCCTGGCCGGAATCGTAGTTGTCGTCGGGACCAGCGGTGATTCCGGCGAAGTAGACGAGGCTGAATTCTGTCTGGCCATTCTCAGCCGCCTGGTCTGCCCGCTGGTTCAGCTGGAAGACCTGCTGCTGGTCAAACCGCAGGCGCTCGTCCTGGAGCGCCTGCAGCGGATCCTCGCCGCCGGGTGCGCGATTGGTGAAGACGAACCCCGAGTCGCTATAGCCCACACACTCGACGTCTTGCGGGGACTTCCAGGCGATGATCCTGGCCGGGCCAGAGGCCTGGCATGAGGCAGCTGGCGTGGATGGCCGCAGAGAGGACGACGCGGTGGAGTGCCCCGGGGCAACTGCTACTCCCACGACGACGGCGGCCAGCAACACCCCGGCCGTGATCAGGGAGACCGCCCAGCGCCGCCGCCGTGGCTGCCCAGTCGCTGTTCCCGCGGCGCCAGCCGTCTGGACGAGGGTTCCGCCTCCCGCATACAGGGGTGGTTCGGTGGTTCCGGCGGCAGGTTCGGGAGCCCGGCCCGGCGAGCGCGCCGCCGAAAGGATCGGGCCTGGCAGCCAGTCGTTCAAGTCCGCCGCCGACGGGTGAGCGGCCGTCAGCTCGGCCAGGAACTGCGCCGCAGTGGGCCGCTGCCCGGGATCTTTGGCCAGGCAGCGTTCGACCAGGGGCCGCACCGGGCCCGGCAGCCGATCCAGGCGTGGCGTGCCGTGCACCACCCGGTACATCAGCGCGGTCGGCGCGCCGCGCCCGAACGGCCCCTCACCGGTGGCGGCGAAGGCCAGCACCGCGCCCAGGCTGAACACATCGCTGGCCGGCCCCACCGTGACGCCCTCGACCTGCTCCGGTGACATGAACGCGGGCGAGCCGATCACCGCCCCGGTCTGGGTCATCTGAGTGGCATCCACGGCCCGGGAAATCCCGAAGTCGATCACCCGCGGCCCGTCCGCCGCCAGCAGCACGTTCGACGGCTTCAGGTCCCGGTGCACCACCCCCGCGGCATGAACCGCACCCAGCCCTTCCGCCAGCCCGGCCGCCAGGGCCAGCACCGAGTCAACCGGCAGCGGCCCGTGCCTATCCACCGCCTCAGCCAGCGACGGCCCGCTCACAAAGCCGGTGACCAGCCAGGGCAGCGGCGCCGTCAGGTCGGCATCGATCACCGGAGCGGTGAACGCACCGCTGACCCGGCGCGCCGCGGCGACCTCCCGGGCGAACCGGGCCCGGAACCCCGGATCCCCGGCCAGCCCGGCCCGGATCACCTTGACGGCCACCCGCCGCCCGCCCGGTGACCGGCCCAGGAACACCTGGCCCATCCCGCCGGCACCCAGTCGCCCCAGCAGCAGGTAGGGCCCTATCTGCGGCGGATCGCCAGCCTGCAATTCCTCCAACCCGCCCCACCCCTTATGCCCGTATCTGGAGCATCCCGGATTTCATGCACACCTGAGGTTCTGTGTGACGCAGCTTTGCCGGGTGGCTTTGCTGTGACGAGGTTAACCGGGCCCGCGAGCCCAGGCCCGGAATTGTGTGATTTTCCTTCTTCTTCCGATTGAACGCTAGTTCGCTTCGTTCCCGGACGTCCCATTGGTCCGCCGGGCCACGGTGGTCACCGGACGACCGCGCCCTGGGCCAGGCAGGCGTCCTCGCGCCCGGACCGCGGCACGAGCAGGCGCGTCCGGCACCAGCCGCTCGTCGGCCAGCGGGTGCTCGGGGGCGCGGCGGCTGACCACGCCAAGCCGTGCATGGTCCGGGCACCGAGCAGGTAGCCGTCGGCCTCCAGGACGTCGGCCGCGGCCGCGGTCAGGGCCGGGCGGACCACACTTCGACGCCTTCGATCTCGTCGGTCCGTGTGCCACTGACCGCAGCCTCGAACATCGCCTGCAGGGCAGGCGAAGGGGTGTGATGAACCACCAGCAGCCTCGGCGTACGCGGAGCCTAGAGGACCTCAGGCTGCTGGGTTCTGTGGGTACCCGCCCCGATCAGACCGTGATGGCCACGTCCTGGCCGTTGGAGGGGAGGGTCTCGTCATCGAACCATCTTCCGCCCTCGGCGAGGTAGCGGAAGTGCAGCGTGCTGCCGGCCGGGACCGTCACCGCGGCGCTCCGGGTGCGGTTCGCGCGCCGCCGCAGCGGGTGGGCGAAGGGGTTCCAGTCGTTGAAGTTGCCGACTACTGATACTGCGCCGTCGGGCTCGTCGGCGGGCAGCGCGAAGGTAACGCGGACGGTGCCGTCCCGCGCAGGGCTGGTTGTCTTGATCAACTGCTCTCTCCAGTCAGGCGCTCAAATGCGGTACACGCGTTCGATTATCCGCAAAACCGGCGCGCGCATACGGGATTTAACAGAATGGCAATCTGGCGTGTCGTGCCCGTCAGCCGTAACCCCTGCGTAGCCGGGGAGGGCCGGGCTCCACGCCGTCACCACATCGGCTTCACCGGGCCGGCACGACCGCACGGTGTAGTGACAGGCATGATGCCTAACGGCCCGCGCTGGCGGGCGCTGCTGGAGGCGCGGTGGCAGGCCCGGCTGGAGGAACTCACCGAGCTGTCCCTGGCCTACCACGCCGCCGCGGACCCGCCGGACCACCTGGCCGGCGAGCCGGACCTGCAGCAGGCGCAGATGCTGCTGCGCCGGGCGGTCGCGGCCCGCCGGAAACTGGAGGACGTCGAAGAGGCTCTCGCCCGGCTGACCGCGGGGAGATTCGGCCGGTGCGAGCAGTGCGATTCGCCGATCCCGGCCGGGCTGCTCACCCTCATCCCGGAAGCGCGGTACTGCCCGCGCTGCGACACCGCGCCGGGCGGCCCGCGCGGCCGGGCCCCGGCCATCGCCGGGCGCCTCCCACGGTGACGCGGCCCGCCGGGCGCCGGCCGTACGGACAGCGCGGGCCGGTGCGACGGTGACCGCGCTCACCAGCCTGCAGGTCACTTCCGTGCTCTCGTACGTCATCGCGGTCCTGGTCCCGGCCCTGGACGCGGTCCTTCCGGTGCTCCCCAGCGAGACCGCGGTCATCGCGCTGGGCGTCGCGACGGCGGGCAGCACCGATCCGCGTATCGCGCTGCTGGTTGCCTGCTGCGCGGCCGGGGCGTTCCTCGGCGACAACCTGTCGTACCTGCTCGGCCGCCGCTTCGGTCCCTGGGCCGAACGCCGTTTCTTCCCGGGCGACAAGGGCGCGCGACGGCGCGCCTGGGCCGAACGGTCGCTGCAGCGGTTCGGGATGCCGCTGATCGTCGTCTGCCGGTTCTTCCCCGGAGGCCGGACGGCGGTCACGCTGTACTGCGGCATGATCGGCTACCCCCGCCGGCGCTTCGTCGCGGCGACCGCGGCGGCGGCCTCGATCTGGGCCGTGTACTCGTTCTTCCTCGGCCGTCTGGGCGGGAAGGCGTTCGAGGACCGGCCGTGGGCCGGGCTCGCGGTGGCGTTCGGGGTGACGGTCGCGGTCAGCGGGCTGGTCGAAGTGGCCCGGCGGATCGGGCGGTCCCGGCAGCGGTCCGCCAGGCGTCGCGCGGCTAGGCCCGATCGAGACCAGCTGCAGCGGGAGCAGCCGCCGCATACCACCGGGGCACCCTCCCGGCCCAGCTCGTCCCCGGGGACGGGCGCGGGCACGGCGGTTCGTTCGGTCAAATAGTGGTTTCCAGGCTGGTGACCACCGGCCGGATCGGGCGCGGTGCGTAACCTGGCCGTAAGAACATTTGACTGCGGAGAGAATCGTTATAATTACGTTCTGTTCTGAAATGGCGGCGGGCGTGGCCCGCCGGCGCGGGCTGGCCTGGTCACGAGGTGATTCCGGTCCGGTCGCAGCCCCGTAACCTGCGGCGTAAGAACCTCTTAATGAATGCGGCGAATTCGTCGCCGCGTGGCGCCCGGAAACGGACAAAACGCGAATCTTCCGAACTGCCTGATCTCGGCATCGTCGCTGGTCTACCGTGTCGCCCGGAGCTTTCACTGGGGTGACCAATGGAGGGCGGGTTCAATGCTTAGCGACCTTCGATCCGTACGGCGCCGGCGTGGCCGGAACAATCGCACGGCGCGTATCGCGGTTCCTGTTGCCGCTGTGATGGCGCTGGGACTGACCGTCGGGATCGTGGTCGGCGCCTCGGGTCACAACGCCCCGAAGCTCCACTCCGCGGCGGCTAATTCGGGCAGCACGGGCGTCTCGTCCACGGCCGTCGAGGACACGTGCGACATCATCGTCCCGGCTCACCCGCTGACCGCGAAGGGGCTGGCCACGCCCTACCAGCTCACCGGGGCGGCCGGCGGGTCGCCCGCGGCCACCGGCTGCCAGATGAGCAATTCGCTCAACCTGGGGGCGTTCGTCCAGGCCACCATCCTGAACACGCAGACCGGAGCCCTGTACGTGTACAACCCCCTGGTCATCACCGCGGGAACCACGCCAGCCGTCAAGCCGGTGGTGCCGAAGCTGCCGAAGCACGCGGTGGTCACCATCGACTTCGGGTTCAACGGCACGTTCCTGCTCCAGGAGGGCGCGACGCCTGAAGCGCTGGCGCAGGGCAACTGCACCGATGGCATGCCGGGATCGCCCTTCGGGCAGGTGTCGTTCTGCAACGGCGTCAACTTCTTCAACGCGGCGTTCCGCCTGGAGCAGGCCGGGCGGCTGCACGTGCCGTTCGCGGGAATGTCGAAGAGCATGGTGCCGACCGCCGGCTCGCTGGGGACGGGCCGCGAGTGCCCGACGACGCGCAACTTCGACATGATCGACCAGGACCCGAGTGACAACGTGACCACCAAGTACCTGTTCGATCCGGCCACCGGCCAGACCGCGCAGGACAGCACGGGCAACGCGGCTCGCATGCCCGGCGCCCAGATGCTGGTCAACGGCAGCGACAACGCGCTCATCGATGACTTCCTGGACCCGGCGCTCGGCTGCACCCCCTTCATGGCGCCCGACCTGGGGAACCACGGCGTGATGGCCACCTCCCAGGCGCTCGACGAACTGCTCGCGACCAGGAACCAGCCCGCGGACGCGGCCCTGATCCCGGAGAACGACGAGATGGTGCTCGGCCTGGGCGGCTCGCTTGACGTGGCCAAGACCGACCTGTACCGGGCCGAGATCGGGCAGGCTCCGGTCGACACCCAGACCAACGCGAGCGACAGCCCGCAGATGTTCTGCCAGAACATGGTCAACATCCAGACGCCGTTCATCGCCGCCAACGAGAAGATCTTCGCCGCCTGGCCCTCGCCGGTACCGACGGTGGGCGACACCCTGTACACCTTCCTGGCCAACCGGCTGGCCTCCTCCTTCGACAACCTCAACTGCGCGAACTTCGGCCTGCACCAGACCGTCACCGTGGTCAACAACGGGGGCGGCGCGGCCACCCAGGCCACCCTGAGCGACGATCCGCAGACCGCCTCGTTCTGAGGCCGTTCCGCACCTTTCGCCTCGCGGCGGCTGCTGAGGAAGGCAGCCGCCGCGAGGCGTTTTTGTGCCTGTGAGCGTTGTGTGCCTGTGAGCGCTGTGTATCTGTGGCCCCAGTGCCGTGGTGAGGCCAGGGAGAGTTTTGTTACCTAACGGCGCGCCATCGGCCGTCGTTCAAAATCCGTCAGCTGACCGATGTCTCTCACTGCAACTTGCAGCACGATTTTTTGCGCAAGCGGCACCGGGCATCTCAGCATGGCCCGGACCCGCCCGAGAGCAGCGCAGAGTGGCCAGCGCTACCCGGACGGCTCGAACCGGGCCGGCCGAGGAACCGACGAACGCGCTGGCCCCTGCCTGTCGACCTTGAAAGGGGACCGGCCATGCCACGTAGGTTCGCCCAGACCATCCGGGTCGCCGAGGCCGTAGGGGCCGTAGTGGCCGTCGCGGTTCTGGCTATCCTGTTCCTGCCCAGGTTTACCGGCGGCGGAAGTGCCGCCTCGCCCACCGTCGAGCAGCAGGACCTGAACGTGGCGGTGGTACCCGCCGTCGACTCGGCCGGCTTCTTCGTGGCCCTGCACGAGGGCCTGTTCGCGGCGCGCGGCCTGCACGTCACCTTCATCCCGGCGGTCAGCTCCGAGACGGTCATCAACGCTCAGGCGCTCGACGAGCCGCTCGACCGGATCGACATCTCGTGCGGCAACTACGTCAGCTACATCGAGGCGCAGGAAAACTACGACCAGGGCAGGCGGTCCTCGTCGACCAGCAGTGCCATGGTCGCCGCCGACCTGGACATTTTCGCCGAAGGCTCGGTGATGGAAACGGGTGCCCAGGGCCTGTACGTGATGCCCGGTTCGCACATCCGGACGCTGGCCGACCTGGAAGGCAAGATCATCGGCGTCAACGCGCCAGGGAACATCCTGTACCTGCTGGCCGCTTCCGTGCTGGCCGACAACGGGCTGAGCGTGACCGGCGTGCATTTCGCGTACTACCCGCTGCCTGCGATGGCGGCGATGCTCAGGGCCGGGAAGATCGCGGCGGCGGTGCTGCCCGAACCGTTCGCCAGCCAGGCTGAGCAGTCGCTAGGGGTCACGCTGCTCGCCGACCTGGACCAGGGCGCCACCACCGCGTTCCCGGTTCAGGGCTGCGCCGTCACCAGGCAGTGGGCGGCGCTGCACCCGGCGACGCTGGCCGCGTTCCGCGCCGCGTTCGAGCAGGGCCAGGAGATCGCGGACACCAACCGGTCCGCGGTGGAGAAGGCGATGGAGGCGCTGCCCTCACCGCTCGGAGTCTCCCGGCTGACGGCGGCGGTGATGGCCGAGGACAGCTACCCGGTCGGGCCGGTCGACACGGTGCGGATACAGCGGGTCGCCGACGTGATGCGGCAGTTCCTCGGCTTCCCCAGATTCACCGTGGCGTCGATGATCACCGGCTGAGGGCTGGGGCCCAGGCCGACTGTCCGCGCGCCGGCTGTCCGCGCAGGGTGGCAAAGTGGCCGATGATGTTCCTGAGCGCTGTTAAGGGAGCAAGCATATGGCCGCGATGTTCGAGCGCCTGGTCCCGGTCAGGTGGCGTGACACGGACGCCCAGGGACACGTCAATCACGCCGTCTTCCTCACCTACCTCGAGGAGGGCAGGGACGCGTTCTACGCGCAGGCCATCGGCGCGGACCCCATCTACGTAGTGGTCAGGATCGAGGTGGACCTGCGCGCCGAGGTCCGCCACCCAGACCGGCAGGTGACGGTGCGGATACAGGCCGAACGGCTGGGCACGACGAGCCTGACCACCCGGGAGACGGTCCTCACCCCGTCGGGTGAAGTAGCGGCCGAGGCGCGCGTGGTCACGGTCCGCTGGGATCCCGGCCAACGCCAGCCGATCCCGTTCAGCGAAGACGAGCGCATACGGCTGTCGGCCGCCATGACCGGGTAAACGCTACGACTCAGCCCCGGCAGCAGGCGCGGCCGCGGCAGCGGACGTAGCCGTGGCGGGAAAGGCCGGCTGAGGCTGGGCCGCCGCCACGGCGTGCTCGTAGTCCAGCCGGGCCGCGAATTTGGCGATCTCGTATGTGTTCACGTACACGGCGAGCGTATTGTTCTGCGCCTTGAATCCGGGAGCCTGCTTGGCGGCGTCCAGGGTGATACCCGTACCCTCGCCCGACGATGACCAGTTCGTCGAGCCTTCGAAAGCGACGATCCCGTCCAGGACCCCGCCCTTGGTGTGGCTGATCTGACCGGTGGACGAGTTGCCGACGGCGAAGTCATTGGCAAAACCCGGTGAGTCCTGCCCCACGTCGGAGCTGAGAATCGCCTTCTCGGTCGGGCAACTTGCCTGGGCTTTGTCCAGCGTCACCTGCACCATCACCGAGGGGTTCCGGACCAGGCCCATCAGCGCGTTGTTGAGATCCTGGTCGTCGTAGCCGAACATGTTCATTTTCACGCTGAGGCTGACCCGGGTGAACAGGTGCATCAGCACCCCGTGAACGTCATCACGGCCGACATAAAAGACCCGGAAGTCGGGACTGGCGGTCGGGCCGAAGGCATGCTCGGCGGTATAGGGGGCCAGATCGTCAAGGGTGAAGTGCTGAAGCGACAGGTCAGCGGGCGCGGTTCCGGCATCAGTCGACATCGGTGCCTCCTCGGGGCGGCGTTCGGCTGGAGCGTTTCGGTATCCTAAGCGGTATCGTCCCGTGGTTCAATTACGCGCGCCGTCACCGGACCTGCCGGGCCGCATTAATCTCGAAGGCCGGCCCTTTCCGGCTCGATTTCCGCGCCGAATGCGGCCCGTCTTTTGAAACCGTGGCTCAGTCAGATGCGCCACCGTATATATGGCTGTGGAGGGACCCCCGGCGGGGTCCCTCCACGGTCTTGGTCGTCGCCTTACGCAGGCAGACTGGAGTAGTCCGTCCAGGTGTAGGAGGAGCCGCCCCACGGCGTGGGCTTGGTGCCGCCGCGCAGCTGCGAGCCGGTGCCGTTCGGGTTGACATACAGGCCGGTGGCCACGTTCTTCAGCGTGCCGTTCGACTGCGGAACGAACTGCTGCCAGGGACCGGTGTTGCAGTTCGCGAGGATCAGGCCGTCAGGCAGCGGATCGGATGCCCAGCCGCCGCCTGGATCGGATACGCACAGCCCGGACGCCGTGCCCTTGGGCGCGTACTCGTACTGGTAGGCACCCTGGTGGGTACCAATGTTGAGAATGAAGTGCGTCGCCGGGTCGTTCTGGGTCGCGGTCCATCCGGCGATGATCGCCCCGGGGTGCTGGCGCTGCTGGTAGGAATCGAACCCGTTGCCGAACCGGTTGACCTCGTCACCGTAGCTATTCACGGCGTTCGCCTGGACGGTGAGATTGAACGTGCCGTTCAGCACGGCGCCGTCAGTATCGGTCGCGGTCACCGTGACCCCGTTATAGGTACCGGGAGCGGCGCTCCCGCCGACGTAGGTCAGCACGGGATTGCCGGAGGCCAGCCCGGCCGGCAGGTTCGACTCGGCGAAGGTGATCGTGTTTTTCGCCGAGCTGGTCGCGCTGAACGTCACGGTGCCGGAGCTGTTCGCAGCCGCTAGCTTAGACAGGGATACCGTGACGACCGAGCCGTTGCTCTTGATCGAGCTGGCGCCGAGCGTGACCGGGATCACGAGCGCCTCGGCGTTCCCGGCGCTGTCGGTGGCATCGGCGACGATATCCGGCGAGCCGGCTACGCAACTAGACGAACAGCTGATCGTGGTCCCGGACAGGCTGACACCGGTCGGTACCGTGCCGTGCAGCGACCAGTTCACCCCGGTCCCCTTCAGCGTGACGTCGCCGTTGGCGATCGTGGCCCCGAGGCCCGCGCCGCCGAAGGTGGCCGCTTGCACCGCGGTGGCGGACAGGCCCGTATCCTGCCAGGTCGTGGCGCTCGCGGGGAGTGCCGCCGCACCTACCGCGAGGGCGCTGGACAGCAGCACCGGGACTGCTATCCCGAGTGCTCCCTTGAGATTGAAGTGCATGGCTTCACGCCTCTCCGTGTTCGCTCTGTAACAGGTACTGCCGGACCAGCTGGCCCGGACCATCTGGCAGGGAGCGCGGCCGATCAGGACAAGCAAGACGGCGCCGAATCCGGCAGCCCCCGCCAGCCGGATGCTCTATCCTTACCATGTTTCCCACCTGCCACGCTTCCCTCTTTAGACGCTGATCAGGTCTTCCGAGTTGCTTTTAGGCCGGAATCGGCTCTTTTCGTAAAGCGGAATCGGGTCGGCGTCCGTTACCGTCGGCGGGTCTCCGCGCGTTCAGGTGGCGCGCCGGGCGATGACCACGAACTCGCGGCCGGGACGGTCCGGGGCCTCCCGCACGTCCAGCACGTGGTAGCCCTGGGCGGCCAGGCTCGACTCCAGTTCACCGAGGCCGCGGAACCGCAGCGTGGAGTCCGAGGTGACGACCGCACCGTCAGCCAGGAAGCGGTAGGTGCAGCGGAAGGAGACCAGCGGCAGGTTCACGGCCGTGACCTCGCGGCGCTGTTCGACCGGGCCGCGGCCGGGGATGTCGAGGGTGAGAAGACCGGTATCGGCCGCCCACTCCTCCCAGGCCCGCCGGGCGGGACGCCGTGTCTCGAACACCAGGTACCCGCACGGGCGGAGCGCGGCGCCGATGGCCCGCAGGACCTGCGCCCAGTCCTCGTCGGTGAGGAAGACCTGGGCGACGTTCCCGGTCATCAGCGCCAGATCGGCACCGATGGCCGGTATCGCCGCAGCATCGCCCTGGATCCAGGTGACCGCGGCGCTCCCGTCCTTGGACCTGGCCACCTCGATGCTGGCCGCGGCCGGGTCGACCCCCACCACCGTGCGGCCGGTCCCGGCCAGCAAGATCGCCAGGCATCCCGTCCCGCAGCCGACATCCAGCACGCGGTCCGCGCCTAGCTCTCCGGCGATGCCGACGTAGGCGGCCAGGTCATCGCGTGGTCCGTCGAAGGCGTCGTAGACCGGTGCCAGGCGAGAGTGGGCAAAGATCGCATCCGGCACCCCGCGACCATACCCGCCGGGCACGCTCCCGGGCGACCGGGTTTCCCGTTCGACCGCGCGGATAAGCTGTCTAACCGGACGGCGGAGGACGGCATGACAGGCGACCGCGTGATCGCGGGTGAGCTGACGGCCGGCGGGCGGCCGCGCCGCTTTACGCTGCGGCTGCCCCGGGGCGCGGCCGGCGCCGGCGCTGGCCTGCCGCTGGTGCTCGCCTTGCACGGCAACCATCCGGACGCCGGCGGATGGATCATGCGCGAGTGGACCACCTTCGACCAGCAGGCCGACGCGCAGGGTTTCGCCGTGGCTTACCCCGACGGCTACGGCGGCTGCTGGGCAGACGGCCGCGGTGTCACCACGGCCGACGAGGCGGGAGTAGACGACGTCGCGTTCCTTCGCGCGATCATCGGCTGCTCGGCCGAACGGCACGGCACGTCCGGCGATCGTGCGGTGGTGGCCGGCCTGTCCAACGGCGCGTTCATGGCCCACCGGATGGCGCTCGAAGCGGGTGACCAGGTGGCGGTGCTGGCCGCCGTCGCGGGCGGGCTGCCCGCGTGCCTGTGCGACGTGCCGCCCACCCACGCGGTGTCGGCGATGCTGATTCACGGCACGGAGGACACGATCTCTCCGATCGCGGGCGGCTACTCACGTCACCGCGGGCCCAACGGAGAACTGCGCGGGCGGACGCTGTCCCTGGACGAGACGGCCGGCTTCTGGCGCGCCGTCGACCGGTGCCCGCCCGGGCCGGACGACACCCGCACCACCGAGTTCTCCAGCCGGAAGGAGGCACGGGGCGGCGTCGGCGGGACCGAGGTGGTCGCCTGGACGGTGTTCGGAGGCGGCCATGCCTGGCCTGGCGCCGCGCCCGTCCCCGGGCGCGGCGCGCTGACATCCCAGGAGTTCGACGCGGCCGAGGAGATCTGCCGCTTCGCTCAGCCCCTGCTCGTACCCGCGGGCTCCCGGCGGCTCGAGCAGGCCGGGCCGGATGCCTCGATCAGGCGAGGTCGAACCGGTCGAGGTTCATCACCTTGTCCCACGCCGCGACGAAGTCGCTGACGAACTTCTCCTTCGCGTCGTCGCTCGCGTAGACCTCGGCGAGCGCGCGCAGCTCGGAGTTCGACCCGAAGACAAGGTCGGCCCGGCTGCCGGTCCACTTGACCTCGCCCGTGGCGGCGTCGCGGCCCTCGAACGTGGTCGCGTCCCCGGAGGTCGCCTGCCACGTCGTGCCCATGTCGAGCAGGTTGACGAAGAAGTCGTTGGTCAGCACCCCGGGGGCGGCAGTGAACACACCGAGCTTCGACCCGTCCCAGTTCGCGCCCAGGACACGAAGACCGCCGACCAGGACTGTCATCTCGGGAGCGGTCAAGGTGAGCAGGTTCGCCCTGTCGATCAGCAGGTACTCGGAGGGCAGCCGGCTGCCCTTCCCGAGGTAGTTACGGAACCCGTCCGCCTTCGGCTCCAGCGCGGCGAACGACTCCACGTCGGTCTGGTCCTGCGACGCGTCGGTACGACCCGGCGTGAAGGGAACCTCGACGTCGAAGCCGGCGTTCCTGGCGGCCTGCTCGACGGCCGCGCCGCCGGCCAGCACGATCAGGTCGGCTAGCGAGATCTGCTGGCCCCCGGCCTGGCTGGCGTTGAAGGTCTGCCGGATCCCCTCCAGGGTACGCAGCACCATCGCCAGCTGGTCGGGGTGGTTGACCTCCCACCCGTTCTGCGGCTCGAGGCGGATGCGCGCGCCGTTGGCGCCGCCGCGCTTGTCACTGCCGCGGAAGGACGAGGCCGCCGCCCACGCGGCGGACACGAACTGGGATAGCGGCAGGCCCGCGGCGAGGACCTGTTCCTTGAGGGAGGCGACGTCCGCGGCGTCGACGAGCGGGTGTGTCACCGCGGGGACGGGGTCCTGCCACAGCAGCGTCTCGGCCGGGACCTCCGGGCCGAGGTAGCGCACGACCGGGCCCATGTCGCGGTGGGTCAGCTTGAACCACGCGCGGGCGAAGGCGTCTGCGAACTCATCGGGGTTCTCCATGAAGCGCCGTGAGATCGGCTCGTAGATGGGGTCGAGCCGGAGCGAGAGGTCGGTCGTCAGCATCGTCGGCGGGCGGCGCTGCACCGGGTCCTGCGGGTCAGGGACGGCATCCCGCCCGGCACCGTCCTTCGGCTGCCACTGGTGCGCACCCGCCGGACTCTGAGTCAGCTCCCACTCGTAGCCGAAGAGGGTTTCGAAGAAGCTGTTGTCCCACTCGATCGGCGTGGGAGTCCAGGTAACCTCGAGGCCGCTGGTAATCGCGTCACGGCCCTTACCTGAGCCGTAGCCGCTCTTCCAGCCCAGACCCTGCTGCTCCATAGGGGCTGCCTCGGGATCGGGGCCGACGTTGCTTTCCGGGCCCGCGCCGTGGGTCTTGCCGAAGGTGTGACCGCCCGCGATCAGGGCGACCGTCTCCTCGTCGTTCATCGCCATCCGGCGGAACGTCTCGCGGATGTCGCGGGCTGCGGCCAGCGGGTCCGGGTTGCCGTTCGGGCCCTGCGGGTTGACGTAGATGAGGCCCATCTGGACCGCGCCGAACGGGTCGGCGAGCTCGCGGTCACCGCTGTAGCGCTCGTCACCCAGCCAGGTGGTCTCCGGACCCCAGTAGACGTCATCCTCGGGCTCCCAGGTGTCCACGCGGCCGCCGCCGAAGCCGAAGGTCTTGAAGCCCATCGACTCCAGGGCCACGTTGCCGGTGAGCACTATGAGGTCGGCCCAGGAGATCTTCTGGCCGTACTTTTTCTTGACCGGCCACACCAGCCGGCGGGCCTTGTCCAGGCTGACGTTGTCCGGCCAGCTGTTGAGGGGAGCGAAGCGCTGCTGGCCCGCGCCGGCGCCACCGCGGCCGTCGCTGATCCGGTAGGTGCCCGCGCTGTGCCAGGCCATCCGGATCATGAGCGGGCCATAGTGGCCGAAGTCAGCCGGCCACCAGTCCTTGGACTGCGTCAGTACCGCAGCGATGTCCCGCTTCACGGCGGCCAGATCGAGGCTGCTGAACGCCTCGGCGTAGTCGAAGTCCCCGCCCATAGGGTTGGACTCGACGGGGTTCTTGGCCAGGATCTTCAGGTTGAGCCGGTTCGGCCACCACTCACTGTTGGCGTCACCCGCGGTGGGGTGCACCCGGCCGGGCAAGACCGGACATTCCCCGGTCTCCGGGGTCGGGCCTTCGGCGACTACCGGGTCATGGTTCTCAGACATGGAAATCCTTCCGGACTAGGCGGATCACGTTTCCCAGGAACTCCGGGCGGTGGCACAACCGGGGCACAGGCCCCAGTAGATGACCTGGGCCTCCTCGATCGAGAAACCGTGGTCGTCGGAAGCGGTCAGGCACGGCGCCTCGCCGACCGCGCAGTCGACGTCCGCGACGGCGCCGCACGACCGGCACACGACGTGGTGGTGGTTGTCCCCGACGCGTCCCTCGAACCGGGCCGGGCTGCCGGCCGGCTCGATGCGGTGGATGAGTCCCGCCGCGGTGAGCGCGTGGAGGGCCTCGTACACGGCTTGAAGGGAGACGTGCCCGATGCGGTCCCGCACCGCGGTGGCGATCGCCTCGACGTCGAGGTGGTCACCGTCCCGGACGGTCTCGAGCAGGGCCACACGGGCGGCCGTCACCCGCAGGCCGGCACCGCGCAGTTCCTCGGCGATGGTCGGACTCGGGGAGGCGGTCACGTCGCCCAACCTACCGTCATAAACCCCAATGACTCAAGAAAACGAATGTCTCAAGTTTAGGCATCTCGGGCACGGTCGGCCCGGCGCCTCGAACGGCCCGCAGAGCGGGCCGCGCCGCGGTGAGTACGCACCACGGCCCGGCCCGGCCGCCGCCGTGCCCCGGCAGTACCACTGGCACGCCAGCGCCCCAAAAGCACGGAGGATCCGGCCTTCGCGGAGGATCCGGGCACTTGGGTACCCAAATGCTCCGTATAAGCCATAACTTCCGCGAAAATCACGTTGGGCTCGTGACTTTGTGCGAGAAAGGTGGCTGGTGGGGTGGTTGCGGTTACCGGGGCGGGAACTCGGCGGTGCAGCGCGGCGAGGTCGCTGCGGGCGGGCCATAACCCCGCCAAGTCAGCCCGTTTCGGCCAGCTCAATACCCGGTCATGCGTGACGGGCAAGCACGAGAGCTGGCCAGCCGCAGTGAAGCGGGCCAGCCGCGTCACTCCTGAGCGGACTTGGCGTCGGCTTCGATCTTGGCGGTGTCGGCCTTCATTTCCCGCGCCTCCACCTTCCGGGCTTGCTTCATCGCCCGCTCGACCTTCGCCCCCATATCGGCCACCGCGACCACCACCAGGCCCGCCTGCCCGGCATCTAGGTGCTCGCCGAGTTCCTTCAGATCCTTGCGGCTCATCCCGGCGGCCGCGTGGCCGGCCAGCGCACCCAGCACCGCGCCGCCGCCGGTGGTGACCGCCAGCAGGCCCCCGCCGATCGCGGCGAACGGGAACAGGGCCACCACCAGGCCGGTGGCCAGGCCTATCCCGCCGCCCAGCACACCTCCGACCCGGGTCGGCGTCTCATGTTTCTTCGTGACCTTGACCTTGCCGTCGGCCCGGTGCTCGATCACCGCGGCGTCATAGGCGTCGATCAGGCCCGCCTTGGTGTGCAGATCCTTGATCGCCTCATAGTCGGCGTCGGCGTCGGCGGCGTTGTCGTAGACGCCGACATAGGTCAGGAACGTGTCAACCGCCATCGTCATACCTCCATACCGCCAGCCGTCAGTATCGCGACGCTACTGCCCGCCCGCCTCGCCGGGGATCACTCGCAACGGGTGACCCGCGGCGTTAACTGGCGGTAAAGGGCGAGGGCGACGGTGATGCCGGCGCCGGCCGCGAGCATCACGGTGTTGCGCGCTTCGCCGAGCCGGCCGGACTTGATGGCCGCCTGCAGCGCGGCGATGGGCCCGGTGGTATAGCAACCCTCGAGGTCTTCTGTGCAATACGCGACTCGGTCGCCCGGAACGCCGAGTCTGGCCCTCAGCCGGTCAAGGAAATCCGGGGAAGATGGCGCGGGAACGAGCAGGTCGATCTCGCTGATGTCTATTCCCAGGCCGTGCAGGAAGCGGCGGGTCGCCTCCTCGGCGCAGTCGACCAGGCGGGCATGGTAACCGGGTTTGGAGTCAATGACCATCTGGCTTTGCCTGCGCCGCCCCTGCCACACGAGCCCGCTGACGAACAGGTCCTCGTACTCGGGGAACGTTTCGGAATGGAAGTCGGTGAATCCGGGGGTGCTGTCATCCCAGCCGAGGAGCAGCGTGCCGCCGGCCGGGCGGAAGGGGGCAGAGCGGGGATCCTTGAGATCCGGATGGACATCGCTCGTCACGATCGCGCCGAGCCGGATGAGGCCGGAACGCAGCATGCCCGCCTGAAGCTGGATGGCGCTGATCACGCCGCAGGTGCCGTTGAGGAGGTCGAACGAGAAGGTCCCGTGCCCTCCGACGGGAGGCTGACCCAGGTTGGCTCCGATGTCCTCCTGCACGATCGCGGCGAGCGCGGGCTCACCCATGTTGTCTTCCCGGTAGATACCGGTATTGATCAGCATGTCGATATCGCCTGGCTCTCTTCCCGCATGGGCGAGGCAGGTTCGGGCGGTGGCATCGGCCAGGCGCCGCGCGCTCGGTTTGCGCAATCCGCGGCTGGTCAGCGCGCTGGCGGCTTCAATGCGTGCGCCCATAGCGGTCCACCTGACTGTCGATGGTGAATATGGCGATGCCGATCTCGACGCCGGAGGCGATGGACAGCAGCATCACCCGGTCTGCCTTGTGCATCCGCTGCTCTTCGAGGTATTTGTGCAGCGCCACGAACAACGTCGTCGATGAGGTGTTGCCGTATTCCTCCAGGTTGACGACCATGTGTTTCGGCTTGACGCCGAGGCGGCGGGTGAATTCCTGCAGGCCCTGCCGGATGGCCCGGGCCGAGGTCTGATGCGGGATCAGGTAGTCGATGTCGGACAGGTCGATTCCGGCTTCGCCGATCGCCTCGGCCACCAGCGGCGCCATGTCCTGGATCGCCACCTTCTGCAGTGCCCTGGACTTCGTGTACATCTGTGCGCCCGGGCCCACGGTGCTGGGGAAGGCGAGGCACAGCCGGCTGTGCTCGGCGAGGGTGGTGAAGCCGATGACGTCGATACCCGGAGCACCGTCGGGTGCCCTTTCCACGATCACGGCGGCACCCGCGTCCCCCAGGGTGAGAGAGGCGAGCTGCTTGCTGAACAGGGAGCGGATCTGCCGCGCCGAGTTCCAGCTCAGGTGGGATATGTACTCGCCGGAAACGACCATGCCGCAGCCGATCTCACCGCGGCTGATGAGATCGGCGAGGACGAACACCCCGGTCAGCATGCCGGCACATGCGTTGGAGAGATCGAAGTTCACGGCCTGCGTGGCGCCGATCGCCTGTTTGATGTACAGGCTGAGCGGAGGCTCGAAGGACTGCCAGGACCCACCCCTGGACCGGGTGATGCTGGCGCTGATCAGCATCTCGATGTCCGCCGCCCGATGCTGCGAATGAGCGAGGCAATCGCGGGCCGCCCCGGCGGCCAGGGTGAAGGAGTTCTCGCCGGGCCCGACGACGCGGCGTTCGTGGATACCGGTCAGCCGCTCCAGCTGGATGCGGGTGCGGTGCCTGGTCCGGCTCATCAGGTCTCTGGTCGTCAGCCTCCGGGAGGGCAGCTTCACACCCACGCTCTCGATCCGGCACCCCCGGGAGCCGCCGGATCCGGGCGATTCGAGTGCCAGCCACTGCTCCGCCTGCTTGCTGCCCTGGTCGTCAGCCATGAGAGCTCCCCTCAACGGAGAAACGCTAACGGCCAGAGGCTCTTCGGTCCGGATGCCCTGCGGTAGAGGCAAACGTCACTGGCGGGGCGTCAGGCCCCGATGAGCGGGATGAGATCGAAGACGGCGGCGTTCCCCGGGCCGGCGGCCAGCAGGTTGACCAGCGGGGTGATCAGCCCGCAGCCGGTGAAGGGCGGGCGGTAGTACCGGCCGACCAGCCGACCGCCTCGCTCCAGGTCGAAGCCGGGTCTGGAGTGCAGCGGCACCACGGCCTGGGTGGCGGTGCGGCATGAGCCGCCGCTGGCCAGCGACCGCCCGGCCGCGCGGATGTCGGTGATGACCGCGTCCACCATCGCCGTCGCGACCATCCGGCCTTCTCCGTCGAGCCTGCCGATGACGGGAGAGGCGGCCACGATCTGGACGGTGACGCTGAGGAGCCTGGCCCCGAGCACCGTCCGCCTGACGGTGGACTGACCGAGGACGAGATCCCCGGAGAAAAGGCCCGAGCCCAGATCCGTCCGGATCGCGAGCGATCCCCGCAACGGAAGACGCTCGGAATCGTGACGGACCGTGATGAATCCCCGCACGTCATACGCGATCTCGTGCATGAGCGTCCTTCCCGGTGGCGGGCCCGCCGCAGCGCGGCGGCGCGCCTACGCCGTGCCGTAGTAGCCCCCCCGCAAGAGGCCGGTCACCTCGTTCAGCAGCGGCATGCGCGGGTTCGTCCGGATGCTCAGGTCGGTGAACGCCGCCATCGTAACCTCGCTGAGCGAGCCGAGGAACTCCTCCTCGGCGATCCCGGCGTCTTTCAGCGTGCGCGGCATGTGGAGGTGGTCGAGCAGGTCCTCCACCGCGGTGAACAGACGTTGGCGTGACTCCTCCTCCGTCCGGCCGCCGAAGATCACCCTGCCGAGCTGCGCGTATTTGACCGGCGCGACGTAGGACGAGTAGCCGGGCGCGGGCATGAACTTCGACGGCACCGCCGTGTTGTAGCGCAGCACGTGCGGCAGGAAGATGCCGTTCGCACGGCCGTGCGCCAGGCCGAAGCGGGCGCCGACGGCGTGCGCCAGCGCGTGGTTGACCCCGACGAAGGCATTGGAGAACGCGAGGCCGGCCAGCGTCGCCGCGTTGGCCATCATGGTCCGGGCCTCGAGGTCGCCGCCGTCGTCGTAGGCCCTCGGCAGCGCCTCGAGGATGAGCGCCGCCGCCTGGACGGAGAAGGCTTGCGAATACGGCGAGGAGAAGATCGACACCGTGGCCTCGAGCGCGTGGGTCAGCGCGTCGATGCCGGTATCGGCGGTGATGGCTGGCGGCATGCTGATGGTGAGCAGCGGATCCACGATCGCGGTATCGGGCACCAGCGAGTAGTCGACGAGCGTGGCCTTGCGGTGGCCGACCGTGATGACGGCGGCCGGCGAGACCTCCGATCCAGTGCCCGACGTGGTGGGGACCGCGACGAGCCGGACGGAGTGCGGCGCCTGCGGGTAGTTGGCGACCCGTTTGCGCGCATCGAGGAATGGCAGTGCGAGGTCGTCGAAGTCCAGGTCCGGATGCTCGTAGAACAGCCGCATGGCCTTGGCCGCGTCGAGCACCGAGCCCCCGCCGACGGCCACGACGAGGTCCGGCCTAGTCCGCTGCAGCAGGTCCAGCCCTCGGAGCACGACCTCCTGGTCCGGCTCCGGCATCACCTCGGAGAACACCCGTACCTGCTTGGCCCGCAGCCGCATCCGTACCTCGCTGACGGCTCCGCGTTCCTCGGTCGGCTCGTCGGTGACGATGACGGCCACCTCCGTGTCGACATCGCGCAGGCTGTCGAGGGCACCGGCGTTGAAGTACGTACTCGACGGCACGCGGAACCACTGGGGCGGCGTCCGCCGGCGGGAGACGGTCTTGATATTCAGCAGGTTGCGGTAGTTGACGTTGTCCGTGGTGCTCGAGCCGCCCCACGTGCCGCAGCCGAGCGACAGCGTGGGGGTCAGCGAGTTGTAGACGCCCCCGAGCGCACCGACCGCGGTGGGCGCGTTGACCAGGATCCGGCCGGTCCGCAGGACCTGCGCGTAGCGGTCGATCACCCCATCGTCCGCGGCGTAGATCGCGGACGTGTGCCCCAGGCCGCCGTGTTCGGTCACGAGCGCGCACACGTCGATGGCGTGCTGCTCGGACGCCGCCCGGACCAGGCCGAGCACCGGCATCAGCTTCTCGTTGATGAGGGGGTGGCGGCCGAGCGCCCCGAGATCGGCAGGCAGCGGTGCGATCAGTACCTTGGTCGCCGGACCGACCTCGAAGCCGGCCCGGCGGGCGAGTTCCGGAGCGGACAGGCCGACGGCTTCGAGCTGCATCTTGTCGTCGCCGCCGAACGCGAACTCCGCCAGCTGAGCCGCCTGCTTCTTGGTGAGCAGCTGCGCCCCCATGCGCTCGAACTCCGCGACCACCGCGTCGTAGATGTCCCGGTCGACGACGCAGGTCTGCTCGGCCGGGCAGATCACCGAGGCGTCGAACGTCTTGGAGATGAGAATGTCGACGACCGCGCCGCGGATGTCGGCGGTGCGGTGCAGGTAGATCGGCGCGTTTCCCGGGCCGACGCTGATGCCGGGCTTGCCCGACTCGTTGGCCAGCCGGACGATCTTCGGACCGCCGGTCGTCCAGGTGAAGTCGACGCCGGGGTGCCTGAAGAGGTAGTGAGTGATCTCCCGCGCGGGGTCCGGGATGACCTGGATCGCCCCGGGGGGCAGCCCCTCCTTCTCACCGGCCGCGCGGAGCACCTCGACGGCGCGCTCGGCGCAGCGGACGGCGTAGGGCGACGGGCGGAACACGATCGCGTTGCGGGTCTTGGCCGCCACGATCGCCTTGAACAGCACGGTCGACGTCGGGTTGGTGATCGGAGTGATCGCCAGTACCACGCCGATCGGGTCGGCGACGTACACGATGTTCCGGTCGGCGTCCTCCTCGATGACCCCGACGGACTTCTTGTCCTTCAGGTAATCCCAGAGGAACTCGGTGGCGACGTAGTTCTTCACCATCTTGTCCTCGACGACGCCGAAGCCGGTCTCCTCGAGGGCGAGCAGGGCCAGGTCCGCCGCGGCCCGGATGCCCGCCTTCACCATGGCGAAGACGATCCGGTCGACGGCCGCCTGGTCGAGCTCCCGGAAACTCGAGGCGGCCCGCTGAGCTGCCGCCACGATCTGGTCGATTTCCGCCTGCCGCCCAGGGGCCAGGACCGGCTGTTCGTTTGCGCCCACGTGGTTGTTACCTCCGGTTTTGGCTTTCCGTTACAGCCTCGCCGGAACGCCCGGCCGGGCTTCAGGGCCTTCGGTCACGCAGAAGCGGGCCGAACGGCCCCCGTCCCGGCTAACCGCCAGGTCAGGGGTGGTTGCGGTCGTCCGAGCGCGGGTCGCTGACCAGCGTGCCGCTGTGCAGGGTGCCGGTCATGGCCCGTTCCCGCCAGGCCGCGGTGGAGTCATACAGGTCCTGCGCGGTATCCACGGCCGAGATCAGCACTCCGGGGACGTTGCGCCGCAGCCGGCCGGTGGTGATGTCATCAGCGCGCACGAAGAACGCCGGCCAGCAGCTTTGCGGGGCCGAGGAGTTCGGGCAGCTGATCCAGACCTGGTTACAGGCCGCGGCGGCAGTCATGGCCGCGGGCATGGTGATGCCGGGATAGGTGTGCGTGGCGGCCGGGTTGAGCCGCTGGTACCGCGTCCCGATCGCCGAGCCGATCGCGGCGATCTGCTCGGGTGAGGCGTGAGCGGCGTGGAAGGAGTGGAAGACGAGCTGGACGCCGCGCTTTTTATACTCCCGGTACAGCTCCGGATAGCGATAGTCGTAGCAGATCAGCGCGCCGCAGCGCACCCCGTCGATGGTCCAGACGCTGGCGTGGCCGCCCGGGCTGTAGTGGGCCAGGTCACCGGATTGCCCGGCGGGATCCCCGCCGCAGAACCTCTTGTCGTAGCGCTCGACGAACCGGCCCGAGTCGCTGACGACATACAGGCTGTTGTGCGGTTTGTGCGCGCCGCTGAGCCGGTGCGCCGAGCCGGCCACCACCCATATCCCCAGCCGCCGGGCGTATTCAGCCATCTCGGCGGTGGCCTCGCCGAGCCGATCCCAGCCGAACCCGGCAAAGGTCTCAAAATCGGTCCCGGCATAGCCCGACAATGCCCCTTCGGGGAAGTGCGCGACCCGCGCCCCGCGCCGGGAGGCCGTAATCATCTGCTGCTTGACGTGATGAAGGTTCGCGCCGATGTCCGCGGCGACCGGGAACTGACAGGTAGCAACGGTGAGCACAGCCATCTGCTCATCATCCTCAGTTCAGGACGGTCCTCAGGCGTCGACGGTCAGCACGACGTTCCCGGTCTTCTGCTGCGTCTCGACGTACCTGGCGGCCTCGGCCGCATGCTCCAGCGGGTAGCTCCGATCGATCACGGCGTGGTACTCGCCCGCCTCGATGAGCTGCTTGAGGAGCACGACGTCCTCCTTGGCGTACTGGGCCATCGGGAAGACCACCCTCCTGGACCGGGTCCGCGAGGTCAGCAAGGACCGGGCCAGGTTCGGCAAGCCGTCGGTGGCCAGGTAGATCCCGCCCGGGTTCAGCGAGTCCCGGCAGCGCCGGAACGAGTGCTTGCCGGCCGCGTCGTAGATCACGTCGTAGGCCTGGCCGTTGCGGGTGAAGTCCTCGGCGGTGTAGTCGATGACCCGGTCGGCTCCGAGCGAGGTGACCGTCGCGAGGTTCCTGGTGTCGCACACCGCGGTGACGTCGGCCTGCATGTGCCTGGCCAGCTGGACCGCGGCGGTCCCGATGGATCCCGATGCGCCGTAGATGAGGATCTTGTGCCCCGTGCGCAGCCCGGCCCGCCGCAGGGCCGACAGCGCGTTCAGCCCCCCGTCGCATACCGCCGCCGCCTCCGCGAAGCTGGCGCCGGCCGGCTTGTGCGCGATCAGGCCGCTGGCCCGCACGCAGACGAACTCGGCGTGCGCACCCAGCGCCCACGGGTTCAGGCCGAAGACCGGGTCACCGACCGCGAACTCGGTGACCGCCGGGCCGACCGCTGCCACCTGCCCGGCCAGCTCGCTGCCCAGGATCTGCCGTCTCGGCCGGCGAAGGCCCGCGATCAGCCGCCACGCGAACGGCTCGGCTGCGCGGCGGTGACAGTCGGTCCGGTTGACGGTGGTGGCGTGGACCCGGACCAGCACCTCATCCTCGCCGGGAACCGGGCGCTCGACATCTTCCAGGCGCAGCACATCCGGCGATCCGTACGTGTCGTGGAAAACCGCTCTCATCGTCCCTCCACATCAGTCTACGAGGAGGCACGCCCGCGGGTTCACCCCGGCATGATCTGCCGGACGGCCAGGGTGTGGCCTGCCGATCTGAGCCGGGCGGTGAGCGCGGCGCCCATGGCCGTGGCCGGTGTCAGGACCCCGGCGCGGTCGGGCAGGTGGTCACGGTCCAGCGCCAGGCACAGTGCGCTTTCGCCGAGCATCACCGAGGTGGCGGCGTATCCCGGGTCGCCCTGGCCCTCGATCGTGCCCAGGTACCGCGCCCCGGCCTGGGTCCGGGCGTTGATCTGCATGCGGAAAAAGCCCGTGCGGCGGGTCTTTTCGCTGGGGCCCTGGCCCGGCGCCGGCAGCAGCTGGCTGAGCAGCGCCCGGGATGGCCCGAACGCCAGCCCTGCCTCCGCAGTCTTCGTCGCGGCGCTGGCCGCCACGGCCAGCATGGGCGCAGCCGGGCTGGCGCCGAACCCGGTGACCTCCCGGTAGCGGAACCGGCGGCCATAGGCCCACCCCTGCAGGGCGTTGCTGCGGCGCACCACGCGGGTGTTGATCCCGGCCATGGCCCACGGACCCACCCACATCCGCAGATCACCGTCATACCGAGCCCAGTCCAGGTCACGCTCGTCGCCCAGGTCGGGTTCGGCCGCGCGATCAGGGCTGAGCGCATAGGGATCGCCGGCCACGCGGCGGCGTTCAGCGCTGGCCCGAACCTCGTCCAGCTGCCCCATCATCGAGGCGAGCGTCCCGCCGCTGATCCCGCCCCGCAACGCCGTCACGGCCAGCGTCGTGTCCAGCAGGTCACCGGCGTCATCGGCGCGGGCGGCCTGATGCAGCACCAGCACCCCCAGATCGGACGGAACCGAGTCGAACCCGCAGCAGTGCACGATCCGCGCGCCGGTACTGGCGGCAACGTCGTGACAGCGGTCGATGCTGTCGCGGATGAACAGCACCTCGCCGGTCAGGTCCGCGTAATGGGTGCCCGCGGCGGCGCAGGCCTCCACCAGCGCAAGCCCCTGGGCGCGGTAGGGGCCCACCGTGCTCACCACCACCCGGGCCGCCCGCGCCAGCACCGCCAGCGACACCGGATCGGCCGAATCGGCGACCAGCAGCGGCCAGGCCGACGCGGCAGCGCCCAGCCCCGCCCGGACCTCGGCCAGCCGCCGCTCCGACCGCCCGGCCAGCCCGATGCCGACCCCGCCAGGCGCATGGCCGGCCAGGTACCCGGCCACCAGGCGCCCGGCGAACCCGGTGGCGCCGAACACCACGACATCCAGCTCACGGTCCTCGCTCACCAGCTCATCGTAGGCAAACCGTCCCGGGTACGCAGCATCGGCGGCAGCGAGGTAGTCGCTGGCCAGATGGCGGCTGGCCCGGCTAGGGCACCGACGGTCAGGCCACGGTGGATCGGGACGTCCTATTGTGGGCGTGTGCTGAGCGGACCGCGTCTGCGCCAGGTGGCCCTGGCGGCGCGCGACTGCGGCCAGGTGGCCGGCGAGCTGCAGCGTGCCTTCGGCTGGCCGCCGCCCTTTCACGATCCGGAGGTAGGACGGTTCGGCCTGACCAACGCGGTGTTCGCGGTGGGTGACACGTTCGTGGAGGTGGTAGCCCCGGCGCAGCCAGACACGACGGCCGGCCGGTACCTTGAGCGGCGGGGCGGCGACGGCGGGTACATGGCGATCTTCCAGGTCCGGGATTTGGCGGCGGCTCGCCGCAGGGTCGCCGACCTGGGAGTACGGGTGGTCTGGGTCGCCGACCTGCCCGACATCGCCGCGACCCACCTTCATCCCCGGGACGTCCCCGGCGCCATCGTGTCCTTGGACTGGGCGGCCCCGGAGCAATCGTGGAGGTGGGCGGGTCCGTCCTGGACGGGGCGAGTGCCCGAACATGCCCCCGGCGGCGTGACCGGGCTGACGATCGAGGTCAACGACCCGGCCGCCGCAGCACGGCGGTGGGCCGCGGTGCTCGGGGTCCCCGCCGCGGGCACCGGGCACACCGTGGTGGTAGAGCTGCCGGGCCCGGGCCAGCGGCTCCGGTTCGTGCCTGCCCGGGGCGGTCGCGGCGAGGGAATCACCGAGGTGACCATCGCCGGACTGCCCGCCGGCGGGCCGTGGGTGATCGGCGGGGTCCGCTTCGCCGGCGAGGAAGGATGACATGACCGCGCTTGATACGGGGACCGAGGATCTGCGTGCCGTGATCGACGGCGGCGTGGCGGTGATTACCATGAACCGCCCGGATCGGCGAAACGCCTTCTCGCAGGCCATGGTGTCCGCCCTGGCGGCGGTCCTGGCCCAGGTGGAGACCGACGAAGCGGTTGGCTGCGTCGTGCTTACCGGGGCGGGTGGCGCCTTCTGCGCCGGCGGCGATGTCAAGAGCATGGCCGCCCCGCCGGCGGATCACGGTGACGGTACCGGCCAGTCACTGGACGCCCGCATCCACCGCCAGCGGCTGAACCAGCGGGCCACCAGCGGTCGTCTGTGGAGCATGCCCAAGCCGACAATCGCCGCCATCAGCGGGCCCGCGGCCGGGGCTGGCCTGTCGCTGGCGCTGGCCTGCGATCTGCGCTACGCGGTACCGGGGGCGGTACTGACCACCGCCTTCGCCAGGGTCGCGTTCGCCGGGGACTACGGCGGGACATGGTTTCTCACCCGGCTGGTGGGCAGCAGCAAAGCCAAGGAGCTCTACTACTTCTCCGAACGGCTGAGCGCCGAGGACGCTCAGCGGCTCGGGATCATCAACGCCATCTTCCCGCCAGCCGACTTCGAGCGGGAGGTCATGGACCGTGCTCGCCGGCTGGCGCAAGGGCCGTCGATCGCTTACCGCTACATGAAGGAGAACCTGAACCGGGCGGTAACCGGCGAACTGGGTGACTGCATGGACCTGGAAGTGACCCACCATGTGCACACCGGGCTCACCCAGGATCATCGCGAAGCCGCTCAAGCCTTCACGGACAAACGCGAACCGCGTTTCCACGGCCGGTAACGGCGAGCTGCGCCCAGCGGCGGTCAGCCGTTCACGGGTTCTTCGTCCTGGGCGGTGTGCGGACCTCGATTTCCGCGCGGACTACGGCATCGGAGGCTGCGGAGTTGGTTTACCAGTGGGGTGTAATGGCTGATATGGCAGACCGGGTGAAGGCAGAGCTCGGCGCGGTCCAGGAGACGCTGTTCATCCCGCTGGCGGCCCGGGCGCGGGAGACGCGCAGGAGGCGGCCGGTGCTCCGGGACCCGAAGGCGGCCGAGATCCTCGCCGCGGTTGACTTCGACACGGGGAAGTACGGCTCCGGCTGGGGCGGAAGTGTCACGGTCCTGCGCACCGCGATCTTCGATGGCTGGGTCAGCGACTTCCTCACCGAGCATCCGGGCGGGACGGTTGTGGAGATCGGCACCGGGCTCAGTGCCAGGTTTGACCGGGTGGACAACGGTCAGGCGCACTGGATCGACCTGGACCTGCCGGACACGATCGAGCTGCGGCGGAGGTTCTTCGCCGATTCGGGGCGCCGCCGGATGGTGGCCGCTTCGGTGCTGGACCAGGACTGGCTGCCCCCTGTCCGGGACAGCCCGGGGCCGTATTTCTTCGCGGCCGAAGGCGTGCTTGCCTACCTGGAACAGGCTCCGCAGGTGATCGCGCGCATCGCCGGGAGCTTTCCCGGCGCGCTGATCGCCTTCGACACCTACAGCCAGCGGACGCTCGAGCAGCAGCACAAGCTGGCGGCCAGGAAGAGCATGGATGCGCGCTGGGCATGGTCGTGCGATGACCCGCGCACGCTGGAATCCCTCGGCCTGAAGGTCGTGCAGGAGGCTGCCGCCACCCGGCCGCCCCCCGAACTGCGCAGGCGGTTGCCGCGCCGGTACCGGTATACGCTGCCGCTGGCCAGCCGGATCGCGGGTGACCTGGCCACCGTCACGCTCTTCCGGGCAAGCTCACGCTAGGGCACCGAAGGTGCATCGGGCAGGATGGGTTCATGCCGGGGTCGGATAGTTCAGCGGCACTGCCGGTCATTGATGTGGGCCCGCTGACCGGCCCGGCACCGGCCGCGGCGCAGGCTCGGGTAGCCCGGCAGATCCAGGCCGCACCGGGTCCGCAACCTCAGCGGCCACGGCCGGCTCTCCTTCCCGTTCTTCCTGGATCCGGGCTTCGACGCCGAGGTGCCACCGCTGCCCGGCCAGGCCGCCGCCGGAGACGACGGCGGGCGGCGCTGGGACGGCCAGGACCTGCGCGCCTTCACCGGCACCTACGGGGACTACCTTCTCGGCAAGGTCTCTAAGGTCTTCCCCCAGCTCCGCCGCGACGTCCTCGGATAGACACCGACCCAGGACAGATCAGCCCCGCTCCCCCACGGCCCGCCCGGAGAGTCCCGGGCCTGGTGTTATACGGAATATGCCGCGTCGCCGCCGGCCACCTCCCGCCGAATCGGTAAGTTCGGTGCGGTTCCTCCGTCTGAATGCCGGGGCAGTCGCCCACGGCGTGCCCGTCACGGCCATGGACGGAGTCAGCGGAGGAGCGCGGCAGGAGCTAGCGGGCAGCAGGAGGAGGCGCTTGACATGGACGCAGAGAATCTCTTGGCGAAGGTGACGGACAATCTCTCGGTGCGCCGGGCGTTCGGCACCGCGTACGAGAAGGACGGCATGCTGATCATCCCGGTCGCGATAGTGGCGGGCGGAGGCGGCGGAGGTACCTCACGTACCCGGCGCGGTAACGTGGCCGCCGGTCCCGACAGCCCGCCCGAGGAGGGTGCCGCGGCGCAAGACGCCACGCCGCGGGACTCAGGGCGCGCGGATGCAGGCGGGGGCTCCGGCGGGCTGGTGCTGCCGTCAGGCATCTACGTCGTGCGGGGTGACCAGGTCCGCTGGGTACCCGCGGTGGACGTGACGATCGCCGTGCTGGCTTCGCTGAGCCTGGTGCGGATGCTCGCCCGTACCTGGACCCGCCAGCGCAGGCACCGCGGCTCGTGATGCCGCCGGGTGTTCAGTCCGGGCCCGCCGCGGCCTTGAACTTGGCCACCAGCTCGGCTGGTACCCGTCCGCGGTCCTTGACGTCGATGCCCTGCGACTTGGCCCATCCGCGGACCGCGGTGGGGTCGGGTGCGGCCGCACTGGCGGCCCGGCGCCCGGTCCGGCCTGGCCGCCGGGCCGCGGACCCGGGGGCCCGGCGTGCGGCGCCGAGGTATGGCGCCAATGCCTTCCGCAGCGCCTCCGCGTGCCTGGCGCTCAGGTCGATCTCGTAGTCCGCACCGTCGATCCCGAAGCGTACGGTGCCGTCGGCCTCGCCGCCATCGAGGTCATCGATGAGCAGGGTCTGCACCTTCTGTGCCATGCGTCCGTAACTCCTTTTCTTGAAGTAAGGCACAGCGTAGACGGTCGGCTCCCCAGCAGCACACCGCCACACCGATATGCGCTTGTGTCGTTCTGCTGGATCCCGGGCACCGGGTATCCGCCGCGGCAGACGCGCCCGCGTGGCAGTTCTATCGATCCCGGACTAGGGCTTCGGCTGGGATGCTGACGGCGATGACACCGGTACCGGCATGATCTCGATGAGCGGTAATAAACTGCGCTGATGCCCAGCCGAGCCGAGATCGTGTCGTTCCACGATTCCCTGTCACCTCCCGGAGCAAATCCGTGGGTGCCCGGTACCGCCCCGGCCGTTGGCATCGAGGTAACCGATCCCGATCCCGCCTGGCCGCGGCAGTACGACGACCTCGCCCGCCGGATCCGGCAGGCCCTGGGCTGGCGGGTGCTGCAGCTCGAGCACGTGGGCTCCACCTCAGTCCCGGGACTGGCGGCGAAACCCGTCATCGACATCGGCCTGACGGTGGCCGACCCCAACCGTGAGCAGGACTACGTGCCGGCGCTGGAGACGATCGGGTTCCGGCTGACGATTCGCGAGCCCTGGCGGTACGGCCACCGGGCTCTGGTGACCGACGAGCCGCGCTGCAATCTGCATGTCTACGGGTTCGACAGCCCCGAGCCGGTGCGGCACCGGATCTTCCGTGACTGGCTGCGCGGAAACCCCGAAGAGCGCGACCGCTACGCCGCCGCCAAGCGCCAGGCGGCGGCCGAGGCCAACGCGGCCGGAGAGCACGTCATGCAGTACAACGCCCGCAAGCAGCAGGTTGTCCGGGACATCTACCACCGGGCGTTCGCGGCCGCAGGTCTGCTCGGCGAATAAAGGTGGAGGCGCTGGCAGGCGATGGGTGAGATCCAGATCCGGGAAGTTCTCCCGGGAGAGTACGAGGAGACCGGCCGCCTGATTCAGCGCGCGTACGCCGAGTACGCGCGGCCGGGCGACCTGCTGTGGGACGACTACTTCGGCCTGCTGGCCGATGTCGCAGGCCGGGCCGGGTTTGCCGTCGTGCTGGTCGCGATCGCCGACAGGCGCGTCGTGGGTACGGCTACCGTGGAACTCGACCGGACGATCGCCGGGACCCGGAGCCTGCAGCCCGGCCAGGCCAACTTGCGGCTGGTGGCCGTAGACCCGCAGGCCCGGGGGCGTGGCGTGGGCCGACGGCTGGTCCAGGCGTGCGTCCAGGTCGCCCGCCGGGCCGGGAAAGAGGTCGCCACGCTGCACACCACCGAGCAGATGGTGGCCGCCCAGCGTATCTACCGGACCCTGGGCTTCCGGCGCGATCCAGCTGGCGACGTTGAGCTGCACCCCGATGTGGTCCTGCAGGCCTTCCGGCTTCCGCTCCGGTCACAGGACTGAGAAAATGCGCAGGACGCTGGTAAGCAGGAGATGGAGGTGGGAACGCGAGCCGCTGGACCTGCCTTACATGCACTCGTGGACGGTCACCCACTTCAACCGGCTTCTCGGCGAGTTCCGCGCCAGCGTCAAGCGCGAGCCGCCCGTGCCCTCAGGCGCCCCGCTCGATTTCGTCCCATCGAAAGCACAGCAACCCGGATCCCGCTGACACGCATACCGGGCCGATCTGCACGGGAACACTCGTTTCGATCCGGTCCATGGGAGGCGCGCAGAACGGGGCCGTTCGGTACATTTGTTCGAGAACCCGGTTCCGGCTTCACACCCCGGCCTTGGTCATCCCCGGTCATCCTCGCGGATCCAGTGCGGCCGGTGGAATAGCCGACCCAGAATGTCGTGGAGGCTGTGCCCCGAGTCCGCCAGCGCATCGACGTGATAGACCGGGCTGCCCTGCGGCGGCGCCAGCTGGGCTGCCTGCGTGTCGTCGAGGCTGCACCTGATGTAGCCGCGCGTGATCTGCTGCACATAATCAGCGTCGATGAAGCGGAGGCCAGCCTCCGTAGCGATCACGATTCCGTCGAAGACGTCGAGTTCCGGCACTTCCAGCACGTGCTCAAGAGTGCCGATCTGCGTGCCGGCGCCGCTCAGCACCGGCGTCCCACGGGCCGCCGCCTCATACGAGATAGGCGTGTCATCGGTCATACCGGATCCTGTCTCACCACTAGGCAGCGCGGTCATCTGGGGCCGCCAGACCCGCAGAACATACCACCGGTTTATGGCCTGGGGGTGCGCGGGGCGGCAGGTCTCGCACGGTAGTGGTGAGCCTGATCGCGATTACATCGTCGAGCAGGCGGTTACGGATGTTATTGGAGACCACCAGCCACGGCTTAAGGCCATACCCCAGGTCGCAGCGGTATACCTGGCCCCGCTGCGGTACCGCGCTCATGCGAGGGTGTCGCGTTCCCGGCGGGCGCGGCGGCGCGCGCGCAGCACCTCGGCCTCCTCGGCCGACTCATACGGGGAAGGCCATCGCGGCGATGAGCAAGTACGGCGGCACGGTCTTGAAGACCTCCCTGTCCAAAGACGACGAGAAAGAACTCCAGGACGCCCGGCACGGCGGCCAGCCGGCCGCCTAGGGCGTCCCGGCTCACGTCCGCTGAGGTACAGGCTGCGCAGCGCCCTGTGGAGCCCACGCCTTGGTGATGCGGCTGGCGAGGTAGGCGGCGTCATCGTGGACGAAGCCGAGCAGCGCCGAGCCACGGGTGTGCTGCCACGACAGGCCCAGGAAGTACAGGCCGGCAACCTCGGTGACGCCGCGCCGGTGGATCACCTTCCCATCGCCGGCCACGCCGGGAACGCCAATCCAGGAGTAATCGGGACGGTAGCCGGTCGCCCAGATGACAACCCCGGCATCCAGGCTGCTGCCGTCGGCGAAACGGACGGCATGCCCGTCCGCGCCTTCCACTCTCGGGCGGAACCGGACCCCGGCCGCCTGCAGCCGGCGGCGGCTGCTGCCGATGATGAAATCGGGCCGGCTCGACAGGCGGCGGCCCAGCCCTGACTGGGTAGTCACCCGCATCAGCCGAAGCCGGGTGAGCCACCAGAACAGGTCCTGGCCAGCCAGCCGCCGCGGCAGCACCGGGGCCTTGGTGGCGACCGACAGGTCCACCTGGCGGGTCGCGGCGAGTTCCTCGGCGATCTGGAAGCCGGAGTTGCCGCCGCCGACGACCAGCACCGGCCCGGGCGGCAGGGCCCGCGGGTTGCGGTAGCCGGCGCTGTGCAGCTGGGCCACCGAACCGTCCAGCCGCTGCGCAGCCGGCGGCACGAACGGCACCTGGAACGGCCCAGTCGCCACCACCACCTGCCAGGCGCGGAAGATCTCATCCTGGGTTCGGATCTCGAAGCCCTCCGCCGACTTGGTCAGGTGGATGACCCGGGCCTTCAGCCGGACCGGCAAGTTGAACACGGCCGCGTAAGCCTCGAGGTAGTCGGCGACCGGGTCCTTGGCGGGGTAGGTGTCCGGCGGGCCGGGGAACGGCATGCCCGGCAGGCCGTCGTGCTGGGTGGGGGTGAACAGCGTCAGGGAGTCCCAGCGGGAGCGCCAGGAGTGGCCGATCTCGGGGCCGGCATCCAGCACCACGAACCGCAGGCCCTCGCGGGCCAGATGCCAGGCCATGGCCAGCCCAGCCTGGCCGCCGCCGATCACGGCGACGTCCAGCGGCCAATCGGCCGTCCCGTTGACGGCCATCGCCTTTTCCGTCTCCTCTTCCAGGCGCGCGGTCATCGGGCGGCTCCTGGCCGGGCCGCGGTGAAGCTGATGCATGTTCACTACCTCGGGGGTCTCTTGTGGTGGTCGGTCCACATGTAGCGCCCCGATGTGGTCGCGGAACGTGCCCGGTGTGAAGGTCAGATGGACCCTACGAACTCCCGTGATGACGCCGGGGCCGGGCCGGCGAATCGAGTTGTGACCGGCAAAGTTCCGCCAGCCGGTTCAAGGCGGGCGAGGTGTAAGCGGACTCGGCGTCCATGAGCTGTGCGACGAGGACGACCTTCGGCTCGTTCGAGAGTGTGCCGGAACGAGCACCGGCGACCGCATCGTGGCGGGCCGCCGTCCATTCGACCGTCCGGCAAGCCAGTGGTTCCAGTCGTGGGTCGGCCGGGTCCCAGTCCCGGGCTTCGTCGTAGGCCAGGTAGATGCGCCGGAACTCGGGGTCGGCCAGCGCCGCTCGCTTCTGCCTCGTCCACTCGGGAACCCCCTCGGGAAAGAGCGCGGCGAGAAGAATCCAGCCGTCCCGTTCGATCTGCACGCCCTGCTCGCTCACGCCCATCTCCCGCAGGTCGCGGAGCAGCTCCGCGACCTCGGCCGGCAGTACGAGCTGGTCACCAGCGAGGAGGCCGACGAGCTGCCGCCGCCGATGCTCAAGCTGACCAATTTGCTGCTGAAGCGCCTCGTCGATCCCGGCCACCGCGGTGCCGAAGTCATCCGGGTCAGCATTGAGGAGCTGGCTGACCTGAGCGAGCGGGACACCCGCATCGGCCAGGACCTTGATCCGCACGAGATCGACGACCGCCTGGGCACCATAGCGGCGGTAACCGGAGTTATCCCGCACGGGTTCCGGGAGCAGACCGATCCGGTGGTAATGACGGACCGCCCGCACGGTGACGCCGCAGTGGCTGGCCAGCTGACCGATCGTCAGGAGCTTCGCCATCAGGACGCTACCGGTGAATCTCGGTTGTACAACTTCACCGCCCACAGGAATCCGACCGCCGCGATGCCTGCACACCAGGCCACGGCCACGATGCCATGATTGCCCATCGGCGTTCGGGTAAGCAGGCTGCGAAAGGTGTCAATGACCGAGGTGAACGGCTGGTACTCGGCAAACGCCCGTACGCCCGCGGGCATCGTGGCAGTGGGAACGAACGCGCTGCTGACGAACGGAAGGACGAGGAGAATGAGCGAGAGGCTGTTTGCCCCGGCTGGAGTCTTGGCGAGCAGCCCGAAGGCCACCGTCAGCCACGAGAGCGCCATGCCCAGAAGGGCGAACAGCCCGATCGCGGCGAGCCAGTTGAGTGCGGTGGCGTTGGGTGAGAACCCTAGGACGAGTGCGAAGAGGCAGATAGCTGCGCCCGTGATAAGCGTGCGGACGACGCTTCCGGTCACCGGCCCGGCCAGGACCGAAGGACGCCAGATGGCCATCGTCCGGAAACGGGTGATGATCCCCTCACCCATGTCGGCGTTCACGCCAAGCGCCGTCGATTCAGCAACCGAGGCAGCGGCCATCACGAGGATGCCGGGAAGCACGTAGTTGATGTAGCCGCCGCTGACGGCGCTGCCGAGTCCCGCGCGAAGCGTGTGGCCAAAGACACCATCGAAAAGGAGCAGGAAGAGCACCGGCACGAGTAGTCCGCTGATCGTCACCATCGGGAAGCGCACGGCGTGACGTACGTCCCGGCGCAGCATCGTGGCCGTGTCAGCGAAGGCCAGAGAGGGGGCCGTCATGGTCCTTCCTCCATCGAGTTGGCACGAGACGGCTCGGGGCCGCCGCCAGTCAGGGCGAAGAAGACGTCGTCGAGGTCCGGGGGCTGGGCCGAAAGGCTCTTCACGGTGATCCCGTGACGCTCAAGCCGGTCGAGCACGTGCCGGAGGCCAGCCACGCTTCCGTCGCTCGCCAATTCGAGCGACAAGTCGTCATCACTGCGTTGCGCACCGTCGAACTCCACAGCCGCGGCAGCGAGTGCGTCATCCCCGGCGAAATAGAGCCGGATGCGTCCGCCCGGGGTCCGCGTCTTCAGTTCGGACGGCGTGCCTTCTGCTACCAGGGCACCACGGTCGATGAGGACCACGCGGTCGGCCAGGCGATCCGCTTCTTCCAGATACTGCGTCGTCAGCAGGACGGTCACCCCCTCGGCGACCAGGTCTTCGACGATGCGCCAGAGAACCTGCCGCCCACGTGGATCGAGGCCGGTCGTCGGCTCGTCCAGGAAGACGATCCGGGGCTCGCCCATGAGGGTCATCGCCAGATCGAGACGACGGCGCATACCTCCGGAGTAGGAGATCACCGGTCGATCGGCCGCCTCGGTCAATTCGAAGCGCTCCAGGTTTCTTGCCGTCCGCGCCAGCGCAGCAGCCCGCCGCAGGTGGTGGAGCCCGGCCATCAGGGCCAGGTTCTCCCGGCCGGTCAGGAACCGGTCCACGGCAGAGAACTGGCCGGTGACACCGATCACTGCCCTGACGGCCTCCGGCGCTGCCACCACGTCGTGACCGAACACGGTCGCCCGGCCGGCGTCCGGAGCGAGCAGCGTCGAGAGGATGCGAATCGTTGTCGTCTTCCCCGACCCGTTGGGGCCGATGAGGGCCGTGACGGAACCCGCGGGGACCGCCAGGTCGAGACCGGTGAGGGCATGCTGGCCACCGAAGGACTTGGCCAGCCCCACTGCGTCGATCGCCAGTTGAGGGGCACTCCGGATCGGCATGGGCAGCCGTGCGTGAGCTTGCATAGGTCCATGGTGCAAGCCTGACGCAGGGTCAATGTCAAGCGGCGACCGATCCGGTGCGAGGCACGTGCTAACCGTCACAGCACAACGGGTGACCAGTCACATAGCCGGATCGGTGCGGAGCACGCTGTAGATCACCCCGTCCCGCCAGGCGCCATCGCGCCACCCCGCGGCACGAGTGATCCCCTCCCGGGTGAACCCGGCCTTCTCCAGCGCTCTCTGCTCAGCGAGGTTGCCCACCTCGGTCCCCGCCCAGATGCGGTGCACCGTGGTATGCGCGAACAGATAGCGGGCGAGCAGGCGCTGCGCCTGCGTGCCGTAACCGCGGCCCCGGTCCTCCGGCAGCAGCACAATGCCGATCTCCCAGCAGTACGAGCCGGGCCCAGTGATTGGCTGGCGGCGCCAGTTGACCAGCCCCAGCCGCTGGTCGCCACAGATGACGATCAGCGTTCCGCCGTCCGGGCCGATCAGGCCATTCTCATCCCAGCCCCGCCGCCAGTGCCATAGATCAGTCCACCCGAACCACTCAAATTCACCCGTCTTCTCCGGGTTCTGCGTCAGGTCCTCCAGCAGTGCCAGGTCATCCTCGCGCACCGGGCGCAGCGCCACCTCGTCGCTCACCCTCACAATCGGCCGCATCGCTTCGGCGCGATCGGCATGCCGCAGCCCAGGTAATCGTAGACCCGGGCGATGGACGGCGTGCGGGGGTCGAAGTCGGCCACGGTCGCCATGCTAGTGGGCCTGAGCAGGCGGGAAATCCATCCCGGCCGACGGCGGAATGGAACCGCGGACCCCAGGCAGGGGGCGGGAGGAGCGACGTCGGCCGGGGTGCTGTCAGGTGGACCGGGGCACGGACCACGTTCGTTCGGAAAAGTCTCTAATCCCGAACGGTCCCGCCCGGCGCACGCCGGCACCTTGATGCCACCGCTGCCCACGGAGATTGCCACCCGCACCAAAGGACACCTCCACGCATCCTCGTCACTCGCGTTCCACCACGCGAAGCCCCCGCTGCGGCGTCCACGACTCGATAACCAGCAACGTCGCCTCCGGGTTCAGGCGGGTGATGACGACCTCGGAAATGTCGGCAAGAAACAGGTCTCCAGCAGGCCCTTCACCGATGGGTCCGGCCAGAACCGCCCGCCCGGCGATCTTCGCCTCACCTGGCCACCCGGCCTCCTGGCCCTCCTCAGGGTGAGACCCCGGACCATGCAGGGCGAACCTCGGATCCCGTCTCAGATCCGCACCCTTGCGCGCGCCCGGCATCGACCCGAACCTGAGCTCACCGTCGGCGAACTCGCACTCGATGCCCGAGATCCGCGGCGAGCCGTCGGCCCGCAACGTCGCGATCGTCTTGTGCCTGCCCGCGTCGAAGAGCCGCCGTACCCGCGCCGCGAACTCGGCCTCCGCCTGCTCCACGTCCCGCCACGTTGCCACAGCCGCAGTATGCACTGGACCTGAGGGCCCGGGTGAAACCGCGTCAATGGCCGGGGTCCGCCGGACTGCTGGGCGGTATGTCCGCATCCACCAGGGCGGTCGAGCCGGCCGGGCGTGTGACGGTGTCCTCGGTCCGCTCCCGCAGCCGCTCCAGCGAGTCGGCGTCGCCGAGCGGGACGGTGGCCTCCAGCCGCGAACTGGCCTGCACCTCGGGCAGATCCATCACCGCATCGACCAGGCTCGCCCGGCTGCCCGGGGGCGTGGACCCGGATGAGGGCAGCAGCGAGGCCCGGACGGTTCCGTCGGCACGGTCCAAGGCCGTCACCTCGGCCGCCGCGACCGTCTGATCACCCTCCTTGACCTCAACGAGACGAGGCTTGTCGGGACTGGTCATGGTATTTCTCCTGATTCCCGGCCTGCTCGAGCCGCACCGGGCCCCTGCCCGGGAGGGCACAGGCCAAACGGCGGCCGGCAGTTTGTTCATCCGGGATGCCCGGATCCAGGCCCGGCCAGCACCAGGCGCGCCGGGTTACCAGTCGCTCACTAAGCGGCATCACCGAATCCGCATGCCGAATTGAGGGCGTTTGCCAGCGAATATCCAGCGAGGCTCCGCCTCTGACCGCCAAGGTTGACGGTTCCGCCTGCTCAGCGGTGCTGCGTCGTTCAGGCTGGGATCGTAACGATAGCTGAGCAGGGCGGTTGTCATGTCTGGTGTGGTCACGGT
>Ga0208696_1000224_pt1 | contig 39755 bp, 37 predicted proteins | sample Sb_taG_9_FD_187711 | JGI IMG/M metagenome (GOLD analysis project Ga0208696, IMG submission 187711) | Peat soil microbial communities from Weissenstadt, Germany - Sb_50d_b_LC metaG (SPAdes) (version 2) | ecosystem: Environmental > Terrestrial > Soil > Wetlands > Peat | place: Germany... | reverse complement strand
AGACCAGATGGCGAAGCTCTTCCTTGACGGTGTTGGTTCGCCGGGTGGAGTCCTCGATGTCAACCGCGAGGATGCTCCGGTGCACCGGAAGCGTCGTTTCCCGGCGTGGCCGCTTGCCATTCAGCGGGGGTGTGCCACCGTTTGCCACAGGAAGCCTGGCTGGCGGGTAAGCCGGGTTCCTGCCGAGAGGCCGGACCTGAGCGGCCGTTGTCACGTCAGCCGCCTTGGCGGTCGCCAAGGCGGGACCGAGCAAGAGGTGACGATGGTAGCGCTGAGTTTCACTATCATTCTCATTCAGGTCCAGGCCTGTGCACAGGGCAGTGTCCGTGACCTGCTCCCCGTTCTCATCGCTGGCCTTCTGGTGCTGGCGGGGGTAACTCCCCGCGACCACCCGGAACCTTAGCGGCGGTGGCTGTCCGGTAGTGCCCGCCCTCTCCTGCACAGGTGAGGGCGGGCATCGCCTGCCATATGGCACCGGTGAGCGGTGATGATCCCTACATCACCTGGCCGACTCACCCGGACCCTGAGGTTGAAGAGATGTTCCGTGAGGCTAACCAAGCCGAATACGTGATCTTCCGCCATGAGGGCGTGTATACGCTGGTGTCACCTGGCCTGGAGGAGGACATGCAGTTCCTCGGGCGCGTGGTGCCCTCGTCGGCGGCATGGCGGCATATGGTCGCAGAATTGCGGGCTTGGCTGGAGCGGACATGAGAGATGCATCGGAAGGGCAGGGGTGACGGTGGCCTTCAGGATCTCGCTTAGGGCGACCATCGTTGGGAGATCGGTTGAGAGGATGGCGGAGAATGTCGCTGCTATAGCCGAACATCTTGACGATATCCAGCAGCACACGCCTGCATTCCTCGGGTTCACCCTTTCCTCTGATCGCAAGGCGCGGACGGCTCTCTTTAACATGTACGTGGATGAGGACGACCCGGAAGATGCGGTGTCGGCAGCTCATTCATGGGCAACCACGGCCATCATTGCCGTCGGTGATGGCACTCGCGGATGGCAGACATACGCGCATCCTGAGGAGCGCGAACGCGTCCCGGCGTAACCGTCGAAGGTGGAACGCCGCGCAGGCAGGCGCGTGCTGGTGCGGGACACCAAGAACCGTGCCGACGTGACGTTGCGGTTCTCCCCGGAGGCGTGGCGCAGGTTCGTCGGCCAGATTAGGGCGGACGCGCGCAGGGTCTGAGCCTCGCGGATCTGGCCGAAGCTTGGCATAGGGGCACTCTCATGTCCTGGCATCACCGAGAACCCTTGGGACTTCAGCGACCTGCCGTGAACCATGCACCGGCCGGTCACATCGCCGCTATCCGGGAGATCCCTGATCCGACCCTGATGCCCGGGGGCCGGGATCAGGGTTAAACCAGGGCTGGTCACCGATGTGCTGGGCTGGCTCGCGGAGGCACGCTTGAGTCATGAACACCAACACTGTGAACCCAGAAGGCCCCACCACCGAGCAGTCTGATTCCCGCCCCGGGTCCCCGTTCGGCTGGGCTCCGGAGCGCCCGGCCCTGCGCCGGCCCTTCGAGGGCCGGATGCTGGCGGGCGTGGCCGCGGGCCTGGCCCGTTACTTCGGCGTCGACGAGGTGATCGTCCGGATCGCGTTCGTGGTCCTGACCGTCGTCGGCGGCGCGGGCATCCCGCTCTACCTGGCCGGCCTGCTGCTGATCCCCGAAGAGGGCAGCGACGTATCCATCGCCGGCTCCCTCATCGAATCCCTGCAGTCCCGCTCACGGTAATTGCTAAAGGACAGCCATCATGCCTACTCAGTCCAGCCAGTCCGGGGCCGGCCCGTACCGGAACCGCGGTTTCTCCCCGCTGTTCCGCGGCCCCTACTCCGATCAGCACCTGCGCGTTTCCGATGCCGAGCGGCAGGCGGTCGCCGACCGGCTGGCCGAGCACTTCGGTGACGGCCGCCTGGACCAGTCCGAGTTCGACGAGCGAGTCGGCCGGGCCATGAACGCCAAGACCCGGGCCGACCTGAGTGGCTTGTTCGACGACCTGCCGGAAACAGGGGCTCCGGCAATGCCCGAACGGCCCCCGCGCAGGCGCCGCCACCCGATCCTCACCGTCGTGTTGCTCGTGCTTATCACCATGGCCGCCGCGCATGCGGTGGCGGCGGTGTTCGTGCCGTGGCTGTGGATCGGGTTCCTCGCGGTGATCCTGCTGTTCGCCACTGGAACCATCGGCCACTCCCGCCACAGCCGGGACTGCCTACATACCGGTGACGGCGAACACCGACCACGGATCTGAGATCCCGGTCAGCTGATAACGGCCGCGATCGGCGAAGGCGATCTCCGACCCGGCGACCAGGTCGCTGACGGTGCGCGACACGAGGATCTCGCCGGGTCGGGCCAGCACCGCGATCTCGGCCGCCCGGCGGACGGAGACGCCGGTGACCTCGGCGCCGGCCAACTCGACCTCACCGGCATGGATGCCGGACCGCGCGGTCAGGCCACGCCCGGCCGCGCTGCGGCGCAGGGCGGCCGCGCAGCGGATCGCCCGGGCGGGCCCGTCGAAGGTGGCGATGACGCGGCCGCCGGCGCTCGTAACCAGGCGACCCCGGAAGGCCGCCACGTGCCGCTCAGCCGTGGCGGTGATGTCGGGGACGTTCGGCCCGATCTCAGCGTGCAGGATGGTCGCCAGGACCCGGCTGGGATCGGGTGCGTCGCGGGCTGCGGCGAGGAACTCCTGGATCTGCCTGAACATGGCGTCGGTATCGCCGAGCCACAGGAGATGGTCGCCCGGCTGCTCGAAGTAACGGGCATCGGGCAGGTGTTCGGCCAGGTAGCGGCCGTGGCACGGCGGGATGATCCGGTCGTCACGGCGCTGGATGATCAGCGTGGGAACGCTGATCCCGGGAAGGATGCTGCGGACGTCGATGGCGCGGATCATGCGGATCATGCGCAGCACGGCGCTCGGGCTGCCAGCCATGCGCTCCCAGCGCGCCATTGCCTGGCGGGCGCGGCTGGAGCCGGCCACGCTGGGGGCGTACCACTCGATGCTGTCGCCTTGCCCCCAGCGGTGGGCCGCGAGTTCCTCCAGCGCGCTCGCCGCCTCTTCCGTCTGCTGCCCGCAGGGATAATCCGGCGCCGCCGTCGAGCGGGCCGCCGCCGCGCCGAGTATCAACGCCGTAACGCGTTCCGGGTAGGTGGCGGCGAACAAGATACTCATCGGGCTGCCTTCCGAATAGCCGAACAGGGCGGCCCGGTCCGACCCGCACGCTCGCATCACGGCCCGCACGTCGTCAATACGCTGCTCGAGCGTGTCCTCGCCGGCCGCCCGGTCGGACAGGCCGGTATCGCGCTTGTCGAACATGATCAGGCGGCCGAGCGAGGCTAGCCGCCGGAAGAACCGGGCCGAGGACCGGTCCTCCCACCACAGATCAAGATGGCTGATCAGGCCGGGTACGGCGACGATATCGAGCTCGCCTTCGCCCAGCACCTGGTAAGCGATGTGAACACCGTCGTCGCTCTGCGCGTACTGAGTAGGCGGTGGCGCATCCGGCTCGCTGGCCGCGCCGCGCCCGGGCGGCCGGGCGAGCCCCGGATCCTGGCGCAGGATCCGGCCTTCCAGGTCAGCCAGGGCCGGACCGGGCTCGATGCCGAGCTCGCTGACCAGGATCGCGCGCAGGTCACGGTAGGCCCGCAGCGCGTCAGCCTGGCGCCCGGCGCGGTACAGCGCCAGCATCCGCTGGGACCATAGCCGCTCACGCAGTGGATAGGCCGCGGTCAGCGTCTCCAGGTCCCCGATCAGTTCCCGGTGCCTGCCGCACACCAGGAGCGCTTCGGCGCGCGATTCCAGCGCCGCCATCCGCCTTTCCTCCAGCCGGGCCACCTCGGCCTGCGCGAAAGGGGAGGCGTCCACGTCGGCGAGGGCCCGCCCTCGCCACAGGCTCAGCGCCTCGTCCAGCCGCCGGGCCGCGAACCCGGCGTCCCCGGCGGCCAGGGCGGCCTCTCCCTCGGCGGTGAGCCGGTCGAACCGCAGCGTGTCCAGTTCCTCGGGCTGCACCCGGATCAGGTAACCGGGCGGCCGCGTGACCAGGCGATCTGCCTCCTGCGCCGAACGGAATGCCTTCCGCAGCTCGGACACGCGGACCTGCAAACTGGCCGATGCCCGGTCGGTGGCCTGGCCCGGCCAGAGCTCATCGACCAGCTGGCCGGCCGGGACCACCTGATTCGCGTAGACCAGCAGCATCGCGAGCACGGCCCTGGTCCGCGTGCCTCGCACCAGCAGGGGCTGCCCGTGAGCGGTTACCTCGAGCGGGCCCAGGACGCCGAACTCCACGATGCGCTTCTCTCTGGTAAGTGCACGGTAAGCGGCACGTTAGCTGCTCCGAACCGGTTCTGGCCAGGATACGAAGGCATACCACGCCTAGCCGCCAGGGGAGGACACGATGTCAGATCGCGTAGTAATCATCGGGGCCGGTGTCGGCGGAATTACCCTGGCCCTGCTGCTGCGGCAGCGGGGGATCGCCGCCGAGGTGCTCGAGCAGTCCGCCGAACTGCATGAGGTCGGCGCGGCTATCTCCCTCGCGGCCAACGCGACGCGCGTGCTGCAGCACCTGGGCCTGGGCGAGGGCCTGGCGCAGATATCGACGGAGCCCACCAGGCTCATCCATCGCGATGGCCGCGACGGCCGTCCGGTCGCTGCCACCGGGGATGGCCAGTGGTACCGGGATACGTTCGGCGCGCCGTTTTTCGGTATGCACCGGATAGCGTTGCAGCGGCTGCTCGCGGACGCGCTGGGGCCTGAGCATCTGCACCTCGGCTGCCGCGTGGAGTCGCTCACCGAGACCGGCCAGGGAATGCGGGTACGGTGCGCCTCGGGGGCCACCTTCGAGGCCAGCGTGGTGGTCGGCGCCGACGGCGTGCACTCGCTGACGCGGCAGTGGATGACCGGCGGCGACGAGCCGGTCTACTCGGGCACGTCGGGCTTCCGCGGCCTGGTCCCGGCCGAACGGCTGTCACGGCTGCCTGATCCGGGTGCGCTGCAGTTCTGGATGGGGCCCGGCGCGCACCTGCTGCACTACCCGGTCGACGGCGGAAGTGTGATCAACTTCCTGGCCGTGGTGGACGGACCGCCCCGGTGGACGGCGCCTGCCTGGATGGAGCCTGCCGCGCCCGGCGCGCACCTGGCGGCCTTCGCGGGCTGGCACCCGGCAGTCACCGAGATGATCGGCGCCGTGCCGCAGTCACCGCGCTGGGGCCTGTTCACCCGGCGGCCGCTGGCCCGCTGGAGCCGCGGGCCGGTGGTGCTGCTCGGTGACGCCGCGCATGCGATGCTGCCGCATCAGGGGCAGGGCGCCAATCAGGCCATCGAGGACGCCGTGGTCCTGGCCGCGGAACTGGATGGCGCTGGCGATGTGCCCGCGGCCCTGTGCCGCTATGCCAGCCGGCGCCGGGTACGGACCCGGCAGGTGCAGCTGCTGTCCTGGGCCGCGTCCGCCAGCTTGCACCTGCCCGACGGCCCGGCCGCGCAGCGCCGGGACGCGGGCCTGCCCAGCCTCCCCGACCGCCTGGCCTGGATCCACGCTTATGACGCGTTCGCCCTGGCCTAGCCGGGGTGCGCGGTGCTCGGCGGCGGTGGGATCGCCGAGCAGGACAGCGCCGTGCTCGGGGGCGGCGGGATCGCCGAGCAGGAGGACAGGGCGTGGCTCGGCGGCGGCGGGATCGCGGAACAGGACAGGGCGTGGCTCGGCGGCGGCGGGATCGCCGAGCAGGAGGACAGGGCGTGGCTCGGCGGCGGCGGGATCGCCGAGCAGGAGGACAGCGCGTGGCTCGGCGGCGGCGGGATCGCCGAGCAGGAGGACAGCGCGGTGGCCGGCGGCGGCGGGATCGCCGAGCAGGACAGCGCCGTGCTGGGCGGCGGCGGGATCACCGAGCCCGAGCGTGCTTTCCCGAACTCCATACTGCTAATAGTGCGTCTTCGCGGCCAGGTCGGGAAGAGTTCAATCCGGTCTGGTTTCTCCTCCGCCGGAAGTGATGTGTCACCGGGCGGTCCGGCCATGATGTGAGGGGCCATGGCGGCAGGCTGGATCGGCGGCGGCCTCAAAGGACGTTGATGGCGCGGGCGATGACGAGCGCGATCAGGACTATCGAGCAGCCCGCCTCGAGCATCATCATCAGCTTGGCCCACGGCTTGATCGCCGAGATGTCGGTGGGACTCACCGCGGTGGCGGTCCAGAAGGACAGCGAGAGGTAGTCGACGAACTTCGGCACCCAGGTGGCGGGCACGTAGTCGTGGTGCAGCATTTCCGGGAAGATGAATGCCGGGTTCCGGTAGGGGTGGTGGGCCCGGGCGGCGGCCCCGCCGCGGTCAAGATCCCAGTACCATAGGCCGAACGCGATGATGTTCGACACCCAGATAATGGCGCCGGCCGCGAGCAACCCGCCCGGGTGATCCGCGAAGACCTTGTTGTTGGTGAGGATCTCCGCGACGAGCCGGGCGGCGGCGAGCATGGTGACCAGCGTGATGAACGCGATGAAGATGCGGAGGACCAGCCGCAGCCAGGTTCGCTGCCGGTCGATGCGGCCCGGGTCCCCGGCGATCAGCACGCCAAGCATCACGAGCAGCACGACCGGGACCACCCAGCCGGGCTGGACCCGGTAGCGAGCAGGCAGCGCCACGTGGAGACCGGCGACGACGAGGATCGCCAGGGCGACCGGCCACCAGTGCTCACCGCGTTCGGCCGGCGCCAGCTCGTCCGCCGGCTGGCCTGCCGGCTTCTGCCAGGTAGCCATACTCCACTATGCGCCGGTCCGGTCCGGCCGGTATCATCCCCGCCGGGTGATGCCACCCCCGTCCCGGCGTCGCAGGATCTCCTCGTGCTCCATCTGCGCCTCAATCTGATCGCCGCGGGTCCGCCCATGCTGGACAACTGCATCAAGTACATCAAAGGCGAGTTCCGTCCGGCCCTGGAGAGCCAGCCAGGAAGCCTGGGACTGTCACTGCTCATCAGCCCCGTGCTCGGCGTCGCGGTCGTCGAATCGTTCTGGGCGTCGGCCCAGGCGCTGCGGGCGAGCGAGCCGGTCGCGGCATCCCTCTACACCGAACTGACGCGGCGGGCACGCGCATCGGTGACCGGCGAACAGTACCGGATCCTGGTCTTCGAGCGTGGCGCCCCGCCGCACGGCGGGGAGGCGGTCCGGCTGACCCGCATGCAGGCCAAGCCATCCGCCGTCGAGGAGGTAGCCGAGGCATTCGGGGACAGCGCGGTCCCGTGGCTGGCCGAAACCCCCGGTTTCCGCGCGGCGCTGCTGCTCGCCGACCCGGACTCGGGGCACCTGATCAGCCAGAGCGTGTGGCGGGACCCGCGGGCCCGGGCGGCCAGCCCCAGCACGGCCGCGATCATCCAGGCGGACGTCCTGAACGCATCCGACTGCGTGATCCGCGCCGTGGAGGACTACAGCCTGGTGTTCAGCTCCGCGCGGAAACCCTGAGCGAGGGGTTCAAGTGTCCTCGGCCAGCTCCGAGGTCCACACCACGACCCGGGTGCGGTCGCCGCGGAACAGGTCCCTGGCGAACTCCAGCGGCTCGCCGGACCGGGCGTAAGCGGTCCGCTCGACCTGCATCAGCGGCGTCCCCTCCGCGACCTCCAGCGCCTCGGCCTCGCGCACCCCGGCCGTCACGGGCTCCAGGCTCTCCCTGGCCCGGTGCGGCCGCAGCCCGTACCTGACCTCGAGCAGCTCGTAGAGCGAGCCGTCCAGCCGGAAGTCCAGCAGGCCCGGGAACCTGGCGGCCGGGAACAGCGAGCGTTCCAGGGCGATCGGCCGGCCGTCGGCCAGCCGGATCCGCCGGACCTCATACACCGGCTCGTCCTCACCGGTTCGCAGCGCGGCCCCCGCGGCCGGGCCGGCCGGGCGCTCGCGCGCGGACAGCACCTGGGCGCCGGCCACCATCCCATGGCGGCGCAGCTGCTCGGAGAACCCGGCCAGGGTGGTGAGATCCTGCTCTAGCTTGGGCGCGGCGACGAAGGTCCCGCCGCGCCGCCCCACCGTCCTGGTCACCAGGCCCCGCCGGGCCAGCTCGGCCAGCGCGTGCCGCAGCGTCATCCGGCTGACCCCGAACCACGCGGCCAGGTCGTGCTCGGTCGCCAGCCGGTCGCCGGGCGCCAGCGCGCCGACCGCGATCTGCCCGGCCAGCCAGTCCTCGATCTGCGCGTGCACCGTGGTGCCCGGCTCGCGCACGATCTCCGGCGGTTGCCGGAGCCCGCGCGCGGTCTCCGGCACCCGCCTCATCCAGCGGTCCGGCTAGTCATCCGGGGCGGACGCCACCAGCGGCGCGTCGTCCTCGGACGGCGTCGTCACCGGCGCGAAGGCCTTGGTCCGCCCGACCGCCAGGTAGTAGATGGCCCCGATCAGCGCGATGACGACCACCACCGTCCACAGGATCGGGATGTCGTTCAGGAAGCCGATATGGAAGTCGAGCTTGGCAGGCGCCACCGTCTGGTTGGGCTTGGGGTTACTGGCCGCCCGCGGCCAGGCGAAGTTGACCAGCATGGCCCCGCCATAGAGCAGGGCGACGACGTTGACCAGCATGCCCCAGCGGCCGAGCCGGAACGGCGCGCGGACCTTGGGCCAGCCGCGGGCGCGTGCCCGCAGGATGACGAGGTTGCCGAGGAAGTAGCTCAGGTAGATCATGCCGGTCGCCGCGATGGCGATGATCGAAACGCCCGCGTACTGGATGAACGGCACGGCGGAGAGCAGCGCGATCACGATGCACGCCCACACTGGGGTGTGCAGGCTGGGCGACACCTTGGCCCAACGTGACGAAAACGGCAGCTGGTTGTCGCGCGCCATTCCGAAGCCGAGCCTGATGGTCGCGGCCAGGATCGACAGGCAGCAGACGAAGATCGCCGCCGAGACCACGAGCAGATACACGGTCGCGAAGCCGGTGGAGAAGTTGGCCTCGATGATCTGCGCGGGCCCGAACGCGCCCTTCACCGCGGCACCCATGTTCGGAATCGCCACCAGCGTGCCGAGCAGGAACACGCCGCCGATGATGAACGCGCCGATCACCGAGAACAGCACCGCCTTGGGCGCGGCCCGGCGGGGGTCACGGGTCTCCTCGGCGAGCGTCGACGCGGTGTCGAAGCCGTAGATCACGAACAGGCTCATGAACATCGCGGCCAGGAACGAGCTCGGCCCGACGTGGAAGCCCGCGCTGTTGGTCACGACACGGAAGCCCTGGTGGTTGTGGAATGCCATCAGCACCAGCGCGAACACGAACATGCCGAGGATCTCGAACAGCACGCCGGTGTTGTTGATGACCGCGACCAGCCGGACGCCGTAGATGTTCAGCACGGTGATGACGACCAGCGTGATGAGCGCGACCACCAGTTGGGTGTGCAGGCTGGCCGCGTTCAGCGAGTGCCAGCCCAGGCCATTCAAAGCCGGGATCAGCGCGAGCGGCAGTGTCGCGACCACCGCGGCGACGGTGATGATGCCGGCGAACAGGTATATCCAGCCGGTGAACCAGGAGTAGCTCCGGCTCGCGAGGTACTTGGTCCACTGGAAGACCGAACCAGCCACGGGATAGTGGCTGGAGACCTCGGCGAAATTCAGCGCCACGATGAACTGGCCGAGCGCTACCACCGGCCAAGTCCAGATGAACACCCCGCCCAGGGTCGTCAGGCCCAGCGCGAACAGGGTGAAGATGCCGGTCGACGGCGAGATGTAGCTGAAGGCGACGGCGAACGAGCTGCCCAGCCCGAGCGAGCGCTTGAGTTCCTGGGAGTAGCCGAAGCGGGCGAGATCGGCGGAATCCCGTTCCTGCCCGCCGGAAAGATCAGTGCTCATGTCAGAGGCCTCCGCTTCCGGCCGATGGGACCCCGTGAGGCGAAGCGTACGAGTCCTGCAGCCAAACTGTCTAGACCCTTTCGGCGCCAGTGGCCTACGGTGAGCCATAGGGTCTAGACCTCAAGAGTGGAGAAGGGATGTCCGCGGAACTCGACGCCCTCTTCGACCGGACGACAAGCCTGGCCGCACAGCCGCGCACGGTCAGCGAGCTGTCCGGTGGCCTGACCAACCACAACTACAAGGTGACCACGCCGGACGGGACCTTCGTGGCGCGGCTCTCCTCGGGTGGCAGCGAGCTGCTGGCGATCGACCGGGACTGCGAGTACCGGAACTCGGTGACCGCGGCCGCGGCCGGCGCCGGGGCGCCGGTCGTCGAGTACCGCCCCCAGGACCGCCTGCTCGTCATCGGCTACATCGAAGGCCGCACGTTCGGCCCCGCCGACGTGGCCGCGGCCGGCAACATCGCGCGGATCGCGCAGGCCTGCCGCCGCCTGCACTCGGGCGAGCGGTTCGGCAACGACTTCGACATGTTCGACATCCAGCGGCAGTACCGGTCGGTGGCGCAGTCCCGCGGCTTCCGCATCCCGGCCGGATACGACGACCTGGCGACGCACTGCGGTGCCGCGGAGAAGGCCCTGGCCACCCGCGCCGTGCCGACGGTCCCGTGCCACAACGACCTGCTGGCCGCGAACTTCATCGACGACGGGGACCGGATCTGGCTGATCGACTACGAGCTGTCCGGCAACAACGACGCCTGCTTCGAGCTCGGCAACATCGCAGCCGAGTCTCAGCTGTCCGCCGACTCCCTGGCCGAGCTCGTCACGGCCTACTACGCCAGGCCGCGGCGGAGCATGATCGCCCGGGCCCGGCTCCTCGGCCTGGTCGGCATGTACGGCTGGACGCTGTGGGGCGCGATCCAGCACGCCGCGAGCCCCATCGATTTCGACTTCTGGGCCTGGGGCATGGAACGGTTCGAGGGCGCGGCCCGCGGTTTCACCGCCGCTGGCTTCGCCGGCCTGCTGGAGGACGTCCAGCGCGATGACTGAAACCCCCAGCCTCCCCAGCCGCGCCCGGGTCGTGATCATCGGCGGGGGCGTGATCGGCACCAGCGTCGCCTACCACCTCGCCCAGCTGGGCTGGACCGACGTGCTGCTGCTCGAGCAGGGGCAGCTGTCCTGCGGCACCACCTGGCACGCGGCCGGCCTGGTCGGCCAGCTGCGCGCCTCGGAGAACGGCACCCGCCTGGTGCAGTACTCCACCGAGCTGTACGACCGGCTGGAAAAAGAGACCGGCCTGTCCGCCGGCTTCCGCCGGTGCGGCGGCGTCACCGTCGCCCGCACCGAAGACCGCATGACCCAGCTCAGGCGGACGGCCGCCACCGCCGAGGCCTACCAGCTGGAGTGCGAGCTGATCAGCCCGCAGCAGGCCCGCGAGCTCTACCCGATCATGCGGACCGACGACCTCGCCGGGGCGATCTGGCTGCCCGGCGACGGCCGGGCCAACCCGACCGACCTGACCGCCGCGCTGGCCCGGGGCGCCCGCGACAAGGGCGTCACGATCCGGGAGCGGACCAGGGTCACCGGCATCCTGTTGGCCGACGGCCCAGAAAAAGGCAGTGTAAAAGGCACCGTAACAGGCGTCCGCACCGACCGCGGCGACGTGGAGGCCGAGGTGGTGGTCAACTGCGCCGGCCAGTGGGCCAAGCAGGTCGGCGCGATGGCCGGCGTGACCGTCCCGCTGCACTCGGCCGAACACTTCTACGTGGTCACCGAGCAGGTCGACGGGGTGCACAGGGACTTCCCGATCCTGCGCGACCCGGACGGTTACACCTACATCAAGGAGGAGGTCGGCGGGCTGGTGGTCGGCGGCTTCGAGCCCGACGCCAAGCCCTGGGTCGCCCCCGACGCACTGCCGTACCCGTTCGAGTTCCAGCTGCTCGACGAAGACTGGGATCACTTCGCGATCCTGATGGACAGCGCGATCGCGCGGATCCCGGTGCTCGCCGAGACCGGGATCAAGATGTTCTACAACGGCCCGGAGAGCTTCACCCCGGACAACCAGTTCATCCTCGGCGAGGCGCCGGAGCTGCGGAACTTCTTCGTCGCCGCCGGCTTCAACTCGGTCGGCATCGCGTCCGCCGGCGGCGCCGGGCGCGCGCTGGCCGAATGGATCGTCGAGGGCGAGCCCAGCCTGGACCTGTCCGCGGTCGACATCCGCCGCTTCGCCGCCTTCAACGGGAACAACCAGTGGCTGCACGACCGGGTCAGCGAGGTCCTGGGCCTGCACTACGCCGTGCCGTGGCCGAACCGCGAGCTGGCCAGCGCCCGGCCGTTCCGCAGATCCCCGGCGTATCACCTGCTCAAGCAGGCCAACGCCGGCTTCGGCAGCAAGATGGGCTGGGAGCGGGCGAACTTCTTCGCGCCGCCCGGCCAGCCCGCCGGCATTGAGTACGGCTGGGGACAGCAGAACTGGCAGCCCTGGTCCTCGGCCGAGCAGCACGCCGCCCGCACCGGCGTCGCCGTGTTCGACCAGACGAGCTTCTCCAAGTACCTGGTGACCGGCCGGGACGCCGAACAGGTGCTGCAGTGGCTGTGCACCGCCGATGTCGCGGTCGCCCCGGGCCGGACCGTCTACACCGGGATGCTCAACGCGCACGGCACCTACGAGGCCGACATCACCGTCACCCGGCTCTCGGCCGATGAGTTCCTGCTGGTCAGCAGCGCGGCGACCACCGAACGCGACAAGGACCACATCACCAGGCGGATGCCCGCCGGCGCGCACGCCTCGCTGGTCGACGTCACCTCCGCCTACGCCGTCTACGGCGTCATGGGCCCGCGGTCGCGGGAACTGCTCAGCCTCCTGTCCCGCAGTGACCTCAGCGACGAGGCCTTCCCGTTCGGCTCGAGCCGCGAGATCGACCTCGGCTACGCCACGGTCCGCGCGACCAGGATCACCTATGTAGGCGAGCTCGGCTGGGAGCTGTACGTCCCGGCCGAATTCGCCGTGGGCGCCTACGAGGACCTGATGACCGCGGGCGCCGGCCTCGGCCTGGCGAACGCCGGCTACTACGCGATCGAGTCGCTCCGGCTGGAGAAGGCCTACCGGGCCTTCGGCCGCGAGCTGACTCCGGACTACAACCCGGCCGAGGCCGGGCTGCTGTTCGCCTGCAAGCTCAAGAAAGACATCCCCTTCCTCGGCCGGGACGCGGTCGAGCAGGCCCGGGCGGCCGGCCCCCGGCGCCGGCTGGTCTCGCTCGTCCTGGCCGGCGTCGGCCAGGACGCCATGATCTGGGGCGGCGAGCTCGTGCTCCGCGACGGGGCCGCCGTCGGCCAGGTGACCTCCGGCGCCTGGGGCGAGACCGTCGGCGGCTGCGTCGGCCTGGCCTACATCCGCCACCCGGACGGCCACGTGCTCACCCCCGACATCGTCCGGGCCGGTGAGTACCAGGTGAACGTCGGCGGCCAGCTCTACCCGGCCACCGTCCACCTGCGCCCGCCGTTCGACCCGGCCGGCGACCGCATCAAGGGCCGCTACAGCAGCCAGCCAGGCTCACCCGCCGCACCGGTCTAACATCCATTGATCCGAACGGGCTCCGGTTCCCGCCTCGCCCACCCTCCAGCCGCCCCGGTGGAGATACGCTGCCAGCTCCCCACCGTCAAGCGGGGGCTGCTGGTTTCGCCGCGGTTGCGCGGGCCTGCTTGCGGCGGGCCAGGAGGTATTTCACGCCTTCCATGGTGAGGAAGGCGGTGACGACGGCGATCAGGACGGGTGCGGTCTGCAGCGCCCCTATCTGGGTCAGGAACGCGGCCATCAGCACCATCGAGAACGGCGCGGCCGCGAGCGCCCCCGGGACGGCGACGAGCAGGCAGGAGAACGCCAGTCCCAGCGGCACCCCGGGGATTACCTGGTGGACGATGACCCCGGCCGTTCCGCCGATGAACAGCGACGGGAAGATGGGCCCGCCCACGAAGCCGCTGCCCTGGCTGACGGCGAAGGTGAGCATCTTGACGATGAGCGTGGCCACCAGCAGGCCCAGGCCCAGGGTCCCGGCATCGCCGAGCACCGTGCTGAGCTGGTCGCTGCCGGAGAACATGGTCAGCGGAAGGGCCACGCCGGCGATCCCGAACACCACGCCGCCCAGCGTGGATTTGGCGATGTCCGGGACCTTCAGCCGGCCGAACAGCCCCGAGGCCGCCATCATGAACCCGGCCAGGACCGTCACCACCAGGGCCGCGAACAGGCCCAGGGGGACCCCCGCGAGCAGCTGCCAGTCGTGGTACGTGTACTGCGGCACCTTGTAATCGTCCAGGAACACGGCGCCGGCGATGGCGAAGTAGAGGCCGAACGAGACGCTCGACGCCACGATCTCCGCGGCCAGGGCCTTGGCGAGCTTCTGCCCGCCCGGGCGGGCGACCTCGATGATCAGCATCACCACGATCACCGTGCTGGAGAACAGCCCGCCGTAGGCTCCGGCGAAGCCGGCCAGGGTGTTCACCTGGGAGTCCTCTTCACCGAGCGCCCTGCGCCGGGCGATCCAGCTGCCCGCCCCGCCGCCCATCGTGCCCAGCGCCTTCTCCGGGCCCAGGCTGGCGCCCCCGATCAGCGACACCGCCGAGACGATCACGACCCCCGGCACCAGTCCCGGGTCGACGTGCCCGGTTTTCAGGTCGTCGAACAGGCCGGGAACCTGCTCCGGCAGGCGGGTCAGGCGGCGCAGCAGGCCGACCGCGACGCCGGCCGCCGCGGCGACCGCGACCCACCACCAGTGCCCGCCGAACCAGCCCGGATGGGAATCGTCATACCACTTGCCCCCGAACTTGATCACCCCGATGAACGCCAGGCCGGCGAACGCGCCGAACACCCCGAGGACGACCGCGTACCCCATCAGGACCCAGAACTCCCGCTTCTGGGTAACCGGCGGTGCCACGGGAGCCCCGGGCGCGGCGCTCACCATCTGGACCTCGCCACAGCTGAACCCGCCCCGCTCATCGGCGTATGCCCCCATCAAAAGCCCGCAACTCCCTCATCACTCGATGCTGGGAGCGCTCGCTGTCAAAGGCATCACCCGTTCGGGATGACCGCCTCTTGCCGGGCCGGCCCCGTCTTTCCCGGTGGCCTCAGGAGGCCGCGGCTGGTGAAACGGGCATTTAGGCTGGTATCCACCAACGCGTGGTCACGGTGGTTTCCCGGTCGGCTTCCCCGGCTGGCCGCGGCCATTTCATGGAGGTGACGATGCGCCTGACGGGCATCCCGCGCCTTCCGCTGGCTATCGCCGCAGCCGCTGCAGTGCTCACGGCCTGCTCAGGCTCTGCCGCACCGAACGGCGCGCACGCGAGCCCGGCCCCGGCCACCTACTACCTGGCGCTAGGTGACTCGCTGTCCCAGGGCGTCCAGCCTGATGCGGCCGGCGCCAGCGTGGAGACCCGGGATGGCTATCCCGATCAGGTCTACGCGGCCCTGCGTCCCAGCCATCCCGCGCTTAAGCTCGTCAAGCTGGGCTGCCCGGGCGAGACCACCAGCACCATGATCAACGGCGGGATCTGCCACTACGAGGGCGGATCTCAGCTCGACGCCGCTGTCGCCTTCCTGCAGGCCCACCGTGGCCGGGTGCTCCTGGTCACCATCGACATCGGCGCCAACGACCCCGAACACTGTGCTGGCCAGCAGGGGGGCGGCCAGCCCAGCCTCACCCAGCTCGCCTCGTGCGCCGTGACCGGCATCCCGGCCGCCGTCACCCACCTGACCACGATCATGGCCCGCCTGAAAGCCGCCGCCGGGCCGGGCGTCCGCATCGTCGGGATGAACTACTACCTGCCCGCGCTGGCCGAATGGCGCGACGGCCTGCCGGGTCACCTGGTCGCCTGGGCCGCGGAACGGCTGGCCGCCACCTACAACGACATGCTGGATCGCGTCTACACGAAGTCCGGCGTCCGGGTCGCCGACGTGTTCGGCGCCTTCGACACCGCCGACTTCGCCACCGGGGGAGCCGGAGCAGCCGAGGGAGGCCTCCCGCGCAATGTCGCCCTGCTCTGCCAGTGGACCTGGGCGTGCGCCGCTCCGCCCCGCGGGCCCAACCAGCACGCCAACCAGGCCGGCTATCAGGTCATCGCCCGCGCCTTCCTGCAAGCTTCCGGGCTGCACTGAGTTCCCGGGGCCGGAACGCAAGCCTTGACACTGCTACCCCTGCGACGGAGGCTGGCAACTGTGACTCTGGCCGTACGTTGCAGTTCTACGCCTCGGTCGAGAAGCTGCGCGCGATCGCGACCAAGGCGGACGCGACCGTGGTGTTCGGGCACGACCCCGACCAGATCAAGCAGTTGCGTGTCGCGCCCACCGGGAGCTACCGCTGATGGCTGAACCGCTGATGACCGGGGCAGCCGGTATCGACCTGACCGAGGAGACCATCTTCACCTGGGGCGCGCCGCCGCTGAAGTTCGGCGCGGGCGCCGTGGACGAGATCGGCTTCGAGATGGCCCAGTACGGGGCCAGGCGGGTGCTCATCCTGACCGACCCGCGGATCAACGAGCTCGGCATCCCGGCGCGCATCGCCGAGTCGCTGACCAAGCACGGCATCAGCTCGGAGATCTACGACGGCTGTCACATCGAGCCCACCGACGACAGCATGGACAAGGCGGCCGGCTACGCCCGCGGGCAGGGCCCGTGGGACGGCTTCGTCGCGGTCGGCGGCGGGTCCTCCATCGACACGGCCAAGGCCGTGAACCTGCTGACCACCGACGAGGGCGCGTTGATGGACTACATCAACAAGCCGATCGGCGGCGGCCGCGCGCCCAGCCGCCCGCTCAAGCCGCTGATCGCGGTCCCGACCACGGCCGGGACCGGTTCGGAGAGCACCGCGATGTGCGTGCTCGACGTGCTGTCGATGCGGGTCAAGACCGGCATCAGCCACTGGCGGCTGCGTCCCACGCTGGCCGTGATCGACCCGCTCGTATCGCTGACCTTGCCGCCGGAGGTCACCGCCTCCGCCGGGATGGACATCGTGTGCCACGCCCTGGAGTCCTACACCGCCCGCTGGTACACCACGTTCGAGCGCAAGCAGCCCGAGCAGCGGGTCACCTACTGCGGCTCCAACCCGGTCTCCGACCTGTGGTGCGAGAAGGCACTCATGCTGCTCGCCGCCTCGTTCCGGACGGCGTTCCGGCACGGGTCCGACCTCGAGGCGCGGAGCAACATGATGCTGGCGGCGACCTTCGCCGGCATGGGGTTCGGCAACTCAGGGGTGCACATCCCGCACGCCAACGCCTACCCGATCGCGGGGATGGTGAAGAATTTCCGGCCTCCGGGTTACCCGCAGGCCGAGCCGATGGTGCCGCACGGGATGTCGGTCTCGCTGACCGCCCCGGAAGCGTTCCGGTTCAGCTTCCCCAGCGCCCCGGAGCGCCATCTCAAAGCCGCCACCCTGCTGGCGCCGGATCAGGAGAAGCTGAACGACCCGGGCGAGCAGCTTCCGTCCGCCGTCATCGACCTGATGCGCGACATCGAGATCCCGAACGGCATCGGAGCCGTCGGCTACACCGAGGCGGACATCCCCGACCTGGTGCCCGGCACGATGAAGCAGCAGCGCCTGCTGGCCACCTGCCCGCGCCCGGTCGACGAGGAGGATATCGCCGGGATCTTCGCCCACTCCATCGAGAACTGGTGAGGCGCCAGATCGAGTTCCTCGACGAGCTGCCCAAGACGGTCTCCGGCAAGCTGCTGCGCCGCGAGCTCCGCGCCCGCGGCTAGCGGGCCGGACGCCCCGCTCGATACGGCTTCCTGCCGCGTCATGAACCGGTAAAGCCTGTCGGCCGTTTCAGCTTTAGGCAAGGCCTGAACCCCGATGACTGGGGGTGCCATGGCGGTCGACTACGGGCCAGCGCTGCTGGTCCGGCTGCTCGGCCCGGTCCGGGCCTGGCGGGGTGGCCGTGAACTGGAGCTGGGCGGGCCGCAGCGCCAGGCGGTGCTGGGGCTCCTCGCGCTGCGAGCGAACCAGGCGGTCTCCCGCAGCGAGCTCATCGATGGCATCTGGGGCGAGGATCCGCCGCCGAGCGCGGTGAACGCGCTGCACGTTCACGTGGCCGGCCTGCGCCGCGCGCTGGAGCCGAACCGGGCCAGCCGGGCGCCCGGGCAGTTCCTGCTGGCCGACGGGCCAGGGTATTCGCTTCGGCTGGAACCTGGCCAGCTGGACGCGCAGGTGTTCACCCGGCACCTTGACGCGGCTCGCGCGTCTCGTGCGGCGGGCGACCTCAGTGCCGCGGCGCGGTCGTTTGACGCGGCGCTGCGGCTGTGGCAGGCAGCTCCGCTGTCCGGTGTTCCCGGGCCATGGGCCGAGATCGAGCGGGTCCGGCTGAGCGAGATGCGGCTGACCGCGATCGAGGAGCGGGCCGAGGTCATGCTCGTGCTGGGCCGTGCCGCCGCGACGGCGACCGAGCTGACCGGCCTGGTGCGTGAGTATCCGCTCCGGGAGGCGCTGCGTGGCCGGCTGATGCTGGCGCTGTACCAGTGCGGGCGGCAGGCGGACGCCCTGGCCGCCTTCGCCGATGGCCGTCGTATCCTCGCCGAGGAGCTTGGCCTGGAACCCGGTCCCGGGCTGCGGCGGGTGCACGAGCAGATCCTGGCCGCTGACCCTGCTCTCGGTCCGCCTGCCGCCGCCGCGCCCCGCGCAAGTCCGGAGCACATCTGGGCGGCGCCCGCCCAGCTGCCCGGGGACGTGGACGCGTTCACCGGGCGGGTCGGCGAGCTGGCCGCGCTGGACAAGCTTGCCGCCGTGACCGGCCCGCCCGGCGGCACGGGCCAGGCGGGTGCCGGGCCCGCGCCCACTGTGATCTGCGTGTCGGGCACCGCCGACGTCGGCAAGACCGCGCTCGCGGTGCACTGGGCACGGCGTGTCCGGGCTACCTTCCCCGACGGTCAGCTCTATGTCAACCTGCGAGGCTACGATCCGGGCCAGCCGGTGCCCGCGGGGGATGCCCTGGCGGGATTCCTGCGTGCGCTCGGCGTGCCGGGGCAGGACATACCGCGGGACGTGGACGAGCGGGCCGCCGCCTACCGGACCTTGCTTGACGACCGGCGGATCTTGGTCATGCTCGACAACGCCAGTGCGGTCGAGCAGGTCCGCCCGCTGTTGCCCGGCAGCCCGTCCAGCCTGGTGCTGGTGACCAGCCGGGACTCCCTCGCCGGACTGGTCGCCCGGCACGGCGCCCGGCGCCTGGACCTGGATCGGCTGCCACCGCAGGACGCTGGCGCTGCGGGTAGCCGCCGAGCTCGTCGTCACGAGCCAGGTAGACCTCGCCGTTAAGACGGCGATAAGTGCGCTGCCCCATCCTCGGCTATGTCTGCTTGACCTTCAGGTCCTGGGGAGGACACGTGCACTACAGGTATAGGAAATGGGTCGGCGTCACCGCAGTCGTCGCCGCCTCCGTCTTGATCGGCTCTTCGGCGTCGGCGGCGACCGGCTGGACGGTGGAGACGGTCCCGCAGACCGGGAACAACACCCTCCTGCTCGGGGCGGCGGCGCGCACCAGCACCGACGCCTGGGCGGTCGGCGAGCAGTTCGCCGGGGCCGGCCAGGCCCCGCCGCCACCGGTCAGCTACCACTGGAACGGCACCGCGTGGTCGCTCGTCACCACGCCCACGCTGGGCGTGAGCTCGGCCCTGATGGCGGTCAGCGCGAGCACCGCGACCGACGCCTGGGCCGTGGGGTTCAGCATCCTCGGGCGCCGCGAACACGGCACGCTGATCGAGCACTGGAACGGAACGGCCTGGTCGGTGAACTCCTCGCTGGTCGTCACCGGCTCGGCCGCGCAACTGAACGGTGTGGTCGACCTGAGCCCCGCCAACGCCTGGGCCGTCGGCCTGGGCAGCGGCGGCGCGCTCCTGGAGCACTGGAACGGCTCCGCGTGGAGTACGGTGACCATCCCCGACCCGGACTTCACTCCCGGCGCCGACGAGTCCATCTCGGCTAGTTCGGCGACGGACGTCTGGGTCGTGGGCACCACCGTCAACACCACGACCGGGACCACGTCGGCCGAGGCGCTGCACTTCAACGGCACCGCCTGGACGGTCGTGCCGATGGCGCAGCCAGGCACCAACACCCCCACGATCGGCGCGGTGACCGCTATCTCCGCGACCAACGCCTGGGCCGTGGGCGAGGACATCGGCGCGACCTCGGCGGTCGGGGGCAGCACGCTGATCGAGCACTGGAACGGCACCAGCTGGAGCATCGTCCCCAGCCCGACGCCCGGCGGTGATCCCGGGCTCACCGGCGTGGCCGCCCGCGGATCCGGTGACGTCTACGCCGTCGGGAGCAACCTGCCCAGCATCAACGGCGGGGTGGTGCAGGGCCTGATCCTGCGCTGGAACGGCAACACCTGGTCCCAGGACACCGACCCGACCGACGGCAGCTACAGCCCGCTGTTTGCCGCCGCCGCGGTGCCCGGTGCCGCTAACGAGTGGGCCGTCGGCACCGTGTCGAACGTATCCCTGATTCTCAGCCACGGCTGACCGACTCCCAGCCATCCATGAGGGGGGCCTGTGACCCGGCCGCACCCGGGTCACAGGCCAAGGCCGGACCACCGGAGTCTATCTAGGTTGAGTCCGATCTCAGCCGTCGGCGGCGGCCCGGGCCAGGACGCCGGTGAGCACGGCGCGGGTGTCGGCCGGGTCGATCACGTCGTCGATCTCGAACGCCGCGGCGGTGCTGAGCGCCTTGCCCCGGGTGTACTGCTCGGCGACCAGCTCCTCATAGCGTGCCCGGCGGGCACCGGGGTCCTGGATCGCGTCGAGTTCGGAGCGGTAGCCCAGCCGCACCGCGCCCTCCAGGCCCATGCCGCCGAACTCTCCGGTCGGCCAGGCCACGGTGATGGCCGGCCGACGCAGGTCGCCGGCGGTCATCGCCATCGCGCCGAGGCCGTAGGCCTTGCGCAGCACCACCGCGCAGACCGGCACGGTGAGCCGGGCGCCGGCCACGAACAGCGCGCCGAAGCGCCGCACGATGGCCGTCCGCTCCGCCGTCGGCCCCACCATGAAGCCGGGCGTGTCGAGCAGCGAGACGACCGGGAGCCGGTGTGCCTCGCACAGGCCAAGGAACGCCGTGGCCTTGTCGGCGGCGTCGCCGTCGATCGCCCCGGCTAGACCTCGTCCGGCGCTACGACGCCCAGCCCGCCGCCCTCGATCATGGCCGGCCCGCCCATGCCCAGGCTAGCCTCTGGCGTCGCGATGATCACGTCGCAGGCGCCGGCCAGGGCGGCGTTGCCGGCGAAGCAGTAGCCCGACACGACGGCCACCAGCGGCACCCGGCCCGACAGCCGGGCGGCCAGCCGGAAGGTCGGCACGTCGAGGCCGGCCACGGCGGTGGTGTCGGTGTCGCCCGGGCGCCCGCCGCCGCCCTCGGCGAACATGACGACGGGCAGCCGCTCGCGGCCGGCCAGCTCGAGCAGCCGGTCGGTCTTGCGGTGGTTCTTGACATCCTCCCTCGCTTGAAGGCGGGGGATTCCAGCTGCTACGCCGGTTGGAGCAGCAGTTGAGGTTCGCGGTTCACGGGCCGGGTAACCCCGTCGCCTCCCCGCGCAGTCACGGCGTGCCCCGCCGCGATGTTCCTCGCCGCGTTCACATCCGCGTTGCAGACGAAACCGCAGGCCGTGCACACAAAGCGCGCTTGGCTCTCGCGCGACTCCGCATCCACCTGCCCGCACGCCGAGCACCGCTGGCTCGTGTAATGCGGCTTGACCTTCTCCACCCGGCCGGGTGCCTTGTCCTCCAGGCGGCGCACCAGCAGCCCCCAGCCCGACCGCAGGATCTCGCGGTTGAGCCCGGCCTTGGCGCGGACGTTCCGGCCCGGATTCCCGGCCGTCCCCCTAGCCGAGCGCGTCATGTCCGCGATGCGCAGGTCCTCGACCCTGATCAGGTCGAACCCGCGCGCGATGCCGGTGGAGACTTTCTCGGCCCAGTCCTTGCGCGCATCGGCCTCGCGGGCGCGCAGCCGGGCCGCGGCACGCTTGACCCGGGCCCGCCGGTTCGACCCTGGCCTGGCGCGGGCGAGCCGGCGCTGCAGGCGCCGCAACCGGTGCCTGCGGCCTGCGCTCAGCCCCGGCGCGGTCAGCATCTCCCCGGTCGACAGCGCCGCGCTGACGGCGACTCCGCGGTCGATGCCGACGGTTTCCCCGTTGCCGGGAGCAGGGACCGGCTCCGGGATCACGGCAAAGGCCACGTGCCAGCGCCCGGCCCGGTCCATCCTCACCCGGTAGGACTTCACGCCCGGCGGCACCGTACGGGACCAGCGGAACCGGACCCGCCCGGCCTTCGGGACGCGCACCTCGCCGACGTGGCGGGACAGGCGGCGCACGTCGCCGGGCCTGAGGGCGACGACCCGGAACCCCTCGTCCCGCCCGGCCTTGCGCCACGACGGCCGCCCGGCCAGATTGTCCGGGTGGAAGAAGGCGGCCATCGCCTGGGCGAAGTCGCGCAGCGCCTGCTGCTGCACCATCTGGGAGCCGGCGGCCAGCCACGGGTGCTCCGCCCGGGCGGCGGTGAGCTGCCGGCACTGCTCCAGGTAACCCGGCGCGCTCGCCCGGCCCGGGTGCCAGTGCCGGTGCTGCTCGACCGCGAGGTTCCAGACGAACCGGGCGTGCCCGCAGTGGTCCTGCAGCACTGCCTCCTGGGCGGGCGTGGGGAGCAGACGGTACCGGGACATGCGAACACATTAGCGAACACTACTGACATTTCCGGGGAGGTGAAGCGGCGTTTCCACCCCGGTCTGAAGGCCGGAGCCTTCCAGCGAGGTGTCGCGGTCGGTGCCGGGCAGGACGGGCACGCCCAGCTCGCGCGCCCAGGCCCGGGCGGCGCCCTTGTCGCCGAACAGCGCCAGCGTGCCGGGCGCGGGACCGGCGAAACGCACCCCGGCCTCGGCGCAGCGCGCAGCCAGCTCCGGCCGCTCGGATCCGAAGCCGTACCCGGGGTGCAGCGTGTCACAGCCCGTGCTGGTGGCCGCGGCGACGATCGCAGCGACGTCGAGGTAGGCCGCCGCACCCGTTCCCGGCAGCTCGACCGCCGCGTCGGCCCGGCTGACGTGGCCGCAGGCGGCGTCGTCGGCGGGATAGACCGCGACCGTCTCGATGCCGAGCACGGACGCCGTCGCCATGATGCGGACGGCGATCTCGCCCCGGTTGGCGACGAGCAGTCGCTTGATCATCGGCCGGGATTCCTGTCCTCGCTAGGTGAGCGCGTTGTCGGTGGAGGCGACCAGGGCGTCGACATCGGTCCGGCTGTTCAGCGGCCGGGGAGCCTGGTCCCGGATCCGGATGCACCGCGTCAGGCCATTGTGCGCCTCGTTGGCCATCACCACCGGGGCCTGCCCGAACCCCCACGGGATCAGGTCCTCTACCGGACGCCAGCCCTCCACCGCCGCCACCTCCTGCCGGGATCAGCCGACACCCGTCAGCCAGGCGTTCCACCCATTGTCAACGAGGCGGAGGATTCATGGCCAGTCCGATGCGCAGGGCTACATCTGGGCGAGCCACATCGCCCTATGCGCTGGTGGTCGCCGACCCGCTCGCGGCGATGGCCGCCAGCCTTGGCGGCGGGCCCGCCCGCATCGTCCTGACCCGGAGCTTGCGAAACCTGCGGTGCTGGCGTGACAAGAGAGGTCCGCAGCTCCCGCTTGAGCACCTTGCCGGTCGTCGTCCCGGCCGCACGTTGGCCCGCCACTCGATGACGTGGATCCAGCTCTGCATCCCCGCGAGTACCTTTCGTCCGCAACGTATCGTTGCAGAAACAACTTCTGTAGGACAGCCTCCCCGCGGGGAAACGTGACCAGCACCGGAGCGCAGCCATGCTCGACCTAGCGGCCGTGGTCAGCGACGTGCGGCAGGGCATGATTCCGGCGCACATCTACGGCGACCCGGAGATCTTCGCGCTGGAACGCGACCGGCTGTTCGCCCGGTCCTGGGTGTTCCTCGCGCACGAATCCGAGATCCCCGATCCGGGCGACTACGTGGTCCGCCGGGTCCTGGCCGATTCGTTCATCGTGGCCAGGGATGAGTCGGGCGTCGTCCGGGTCTTGTTCAACATGTGCCTGCACCGTGGCATGCAGGTATGCCGGGCCGAGATGGGCAACGCCTCGCACTTCCGGTGCCCCTACCACGCCTGGACCTATCGCAACGACGGCCGGCTGGCCGGCCTGCCCTTCCACGCCGAGGCCTACGGCGGCGAGGACGGCGTGGAGAACTGGGCGTCCATCACCGACATGGCCGGCGGGTCGATGGCGCGGCGGCTGAACCTGAACAGCCGCATGGGGCTGACCCCCGCCGGGCAGCCGATCAAGCCGCCGCTCGCTGCCTTTGCCGGTCCCGGCCTGGCTTACCAGGGCTTCGGTGAGTTCAACCAGCGGCACTGGCTGAGCCTGTGGAGCGATCACCTGGAGCGCGAGCCCGCCGAGATGCGCGGTGCCCGGTGACCGCCAGCCGGCCGCTCCCTTACAGCGATCCGGCGCACCTGGCCGCGCACCAGTTCCTGGTCGAGGAGGCCACGCTGCTGGACGCCGCGGATTACGCAAGCTGGCTGGATCTGCTGTGCGAGGACATCCGCTACGTGATGCCGGTCCGGGTGACGACCGCGCGCGGCGCGGACTTTGACTCCCTCGCCGACATGGGCCACTTCGACGAGGACATGTACGCGCTGCGCAAGCGCGTGCAGCGGCTGGCGACCGACCATGCCTGGACCGAGGACCCGCCGTCACGCACCCGGCATTTCGTCACCAACGTCAGGACATTCAGGCACCAAACGGGCCAACTGCAAGTGGAATCCGCCCTGCTCCTGTTCCGCAGCCGGGGCGACACCCGGGAACCTGACCTGATCTCCGCAGGCCGCACGGACCTGCTCCGGGAGACCGGCGACGGGCTCCGGCTGGCCCGGCGCGAGATCATCGTGGACGAGTCGGTGCTGCGCACCCAGAACCTGGCGGTGTTCCTGTGACTGAGGGCTTGATCCGGCTGGCCAACGAATTCACCGAGGTCGTGGTCGAGCGGGTGCAGACCCGCAACGGCGCGCGGCTGCGCATCTCGGTGCCGAGTTCAGGTCATCAGATCCTGCTCTGCCCGATCGAGCTCGAGGCCCTGACCTGGCAAGATCACGAGCTGTTCTCCCGGCTGCTGAGGACGCCGACTGTACGTCGCGTCGAAGTTCGCCGTCCGCGGTTGCGTGATCGCGCTGGCGCACGAGCTGGCTCCTGAGGTGCGGGTCAACGGCGTGGCGCCGGGCGGAACGCTGGGCACCGAGCTCACCGGGCCGCGGAGCCTCGGCCTGGCCGATCATGTCCTGGACGGGGCGCCCGGCCGCGAGGAAGACCTGCGCCGCCGCACGCCCCTGCAGGTCGCGCTCACCGGTAAGGACCATGCGGGCAGCTACGTGTTCCTGGCCTCGGACCGCTCGCGCGGGATCACAGGTACCGTGGTGCACTCCGACGGCGGCGTCGGCGTCAAATAGCGGTCGGCGGGCGCCAGGATGTCGCCGCTGACCGTGGTGGCGGCCGCGCCGCGCTCGGCGAACCATTCGCGGCCGCCCAGCAGGCCGAACACGGGGGCCGGGAGCGCGATCAGCAGCCGGAGCAGCTGGCCGCTGCGGTTCCGGCGGGAGACCTGAGACTGGTGCGCGGCCAGCGCCGCCTGCTTCTGCGCCGCAAAGCGGCGTACGTCAACGCGATGCGTGATGGCCGTTCCCGGGCTGAACGAAGTGGGCGTATCTCCGCGGTCGATGGCCGGCACCAGCCGCAGGACGCGCAGCAAGGCGGCCAGCCTCGCGATCTTCTCCCGCGGCCAGGTCGCCTCGAGGACCCGGATCGGGCCCGCTAGCTCGGCGGCCCGGGCCCCGACCTGGTGCACCTGCACATGGTCGCGATGGCCGTTGCCGCCCTGCGGATCGTAGCTGAGCAGGACATCGGCGTGCTCTTCGCGGATCAGGGCGGTCAGCCTGGCCGCCGCCTCGTCCAGGTCGGCGCGGGCGAACCGCACCTGACCTGGCGGGTCAGGGAACAACACGGGTCCGTGCCCGCTGTCCGCATAGCCCAGGTGAGCCACCCGCGCGGCGCCCAGCCGGGACGCGCTTTCCCGCAGTTCCGCGAGCCTGGTCTCCGGGTTCGCGTTCACCCCTGCGCCCAGGCCGCCCGCACAGGCCACCACGATCACCACGCGGTGGCCCTCGGCGGCCAGCCGGGCCAGCGTGCCGCCGGTAAACAGCACCTCGTCATCCGGGTGGGCATGGAAGGCCAGGATCGTCGCCACAGCTGTCATTCTCGCCCTGGCCGCCCGTCTCGGCGAGGGTTCCGGCCGATAACGCGAGCCGGGCTAGCCGGAGCCGCCGGGGGCTACGTGGTCTGCACGACGGAGATGGGTGGCCACGTATTCCCATCCCAGACTTCGATGAGTAGTTGTATGTTGTTGGTGGACAACCGCAGCCACACGGGCGGCTTTTGTTCTATAGTCTGTGCGGCCTTTACGCCATCTGGACGAGACGCAGGTCACCGGCGAGGAGTTGGAGTCCGCTCTCGCCGAGCAGGGACCCGTAGTAGCGCAGGCCGATGCCCGGGATCTGTTCCGCTGGGTTGAGGGTTACCGCATCAAGCTCTCGTCCAGGTGAGTGCCAGGCTCGGCTTCGCCTATCCGGGCCGTCCCGGATTGGCTCCGGCACTCCCTGTTCCCCCGATCTGCCGACGGCGGGTAACCCGTGGGGTGGTCGTCGGACACTAAGGAGTGTGGGCCAGTCGCTGTCTTGCTGCTCCTGGAGGACCGTCGTGACGATTGTCCGCATCGTGATTGCTGATCCCCGGACCGGATCGCCGCCGGACGGCGGTGCCGTGAACGGCCGGCAGCTCATCGTGCTCGCCGACGACACCGGTCACCGGGCGGTGCCGCTGTGGCTGCCGGGTTTGGATTTCAAGTTGCTGTGGTGGCTGCTGGACCGGCCTGCCGGGGACGCCGTGCTGGCCGGTGTCCTGGAGGAGACAGCGGCCGGGCTGCTGCACGCGGCCGGGGTGGGGGTGACCGCCGTGGACATCGAGCCGGCCGGCGAGGATGTGCCGGAGCTGCGCTCGGACACGGCCGCGGCGCGGGTCGAGCTGGCCACGGCCGCCGGAACCCGGCATGTGACGGTGAGCGCCGGGTACGGCCTGAAACTGGCGGTCGTGGCCGGGGCGCCGGTCCGGGTGGCCGATGAGGTGATGGACCGAAGCGCGGTCCCGGTCCGCGGCGAGGACGTGCATGCGCCGTTCCTGCTGCCCTCGGCCGTCCGGCCGCCGGGCGATCCCGGGCAGCGGCAGAGTTTCGAGCCGCGGAACATGGCGTTCACCGACGGCCTGGACCGGTGGGAGCTGGCTGGCAGCTTCCTGGCGGCCGGCCGGCCGCATTGGCAGGACTATTCCCGCGCCGCCGCAGACGGGACCGCAGTGCTGGCCTCCGCGGTCCCGGAGCCCTCCGGTTCCGCCGTCCTGTTCCAGGAGATCTACGCCGACGACTACCGCGGCCGCACGGTCACCTTCCGCGGGCAGCTGCGCACCGCCGGCGTGGTCGGCCAGGCCGGGCTGCATCTGGCCGCGGGCCGGCCCGTGGACCCTCCCGGTGGCCAGCTGCGCGACCGCGGCGGCGGCAGCCTGACCGCCCCCGGCAGCAGCGACTGGACCTGGCATGAGGTCACGATGCCCGTCCCCGGCGACGCTGGCGTCATCCGGTTCGGCATCTCGCTGGCCGGCCGCGGCCGCATCGAGCTGCGCGACCCGGAACTGTCCCCGGCCCGGCCGGGAACCCGGGAGTAAAGCAGAGCATGGACATCCCGGACGGCGACCTGGTCCGGCTGGCCCGCGACGGCGATCCGGCGGCGTTCCGGCTGCTGGTCGAACGGCACCTGCCGATGGCGCGCGCCCGCGCGGCCCGGCTGTGCCCGCAGCCGGACGACGCCGACGACGCCGTGCAGGACGCGTTCCTGCAGGCATTCATCGCACTGGACCGGCTGCGCGACCCCGGCCGGTTCGCCGGCTGGCTGGGCGGCATCGTGGCCAACGTCTGCCGCGCCCAGCGGCGCCGCGCCCCGCTGACCCTGCTCGGCGACTGGCCCGAAAACCTGCACCCGGCAGCGGCCGGCAACCTGCCATCGGCTGAGGACCTGGACCGCGCCGACGCGCTGGGCCGCGCGGTCGCCGGCCTGCCCCCCGGGCAGCGCCAGGCCGTCACCCTGTTCTACTACGCCGACCAGCCCGCCGGGCAGATCGCCGGCACTCCAGGCGCCGCCAAGGCCAGCCTGCACAAGGCCCGCCGCCGGCTGCGCGAGTACATCACCGCGCACCGCCCCGACCTCATCCCCGCCACCTCCCGGAGGACCCCCATGACTGCTGTCCGCATCGCGCACGCCGACCCCTCGCCCGGACGCACACCAGTCGGCCTTGTGGTGCTCGCCGACGACGCCGGGCACCGGGCGCTGCCGGTCCGGCTGCCCGCCCCCGACGGCCGCGCGTTCTGGCGCCTGCTCGCCCGCCCCGACGACCGCGACCAGGAACACCCCGAAGACGACGCCGGGCAGATGACCGGCCAGCTGCTGCACGCGGCGGGGATCACCGTGACCGCTGTGACCGTCACCGACCTGGGCCCGGCGGTGACCGCCACGCGGGTAGACATCGCCGTGCCCGGCGGGACCCGGCAGGTCACCACCCGCCTGGCCGACGGCCTGGCCCTGGCGGTCATCACCGGCGCGCCGCTGGCCGTCGACGGCCCGGTGATGGACCGGCTCGCCGAGCCCGTCACCGGCCCCGACCCGCTCAGCCCGTTCCGCAGCCGCCAGCCGGCACCCCCCGGGCCGCCCGAGCACACGCGGTTCGAGCCGCGCAACCTGGCGTTCACCGACGGCCTGCACCGATGGCAGCTCGACGGCACCTTCCTGCGCCAGGTGACCGGGTCCCACGACCAGGACTATTCCTGCACCACCGAAGACGGGCGGGTGATCCTGACCGCGGCCGTGCCCGGACCCGCCGGATTCGCCTTCCTCAGCCAGCAGATCGAACCCGACGACTACCGCGGCCGCGCCGTCACCTTCCGCGGCGACCTGCGCACCGCCGACGTCGCCGACCGCGCCGGACTGGTGCTCCGCATCCCCCGCCAAGGACGGCGACCGGCCCCACCGGATCCCTGGCACGATCCCGAGAACCACTTCGCCCCCGTCACCGGAACCCGCGACTGGACCCGCCACGAGGTCACCGCCCAGGTCCCGGCCGATGCCATCAGCATCATCTTCGGCGTCTTCCTGAACGGCCGCGGCCAGATCGAACTCCGCAACCCGCAACTCGACCCGCACCATCCTTGCTGAACCCGCAGATCGCCGGGCTGTCAGCCTGCCGGGGTGAGATCGTCGGGGGGACGGTGAACGGGAGCGTATCGATCCTGATACCGGCTGGGATTCGCGTTCACGCCACATGCCTCAGCCTCGTGATGGATGGCCTGCGCAGGCAACGGAATCCTGATGCGGTTCTGCGGGCCCTGAACCGCCGTCCGTTCCGATAATTAATCTTGGTCTTGCAGTATGCCGCACCGCCGGTCCGGGAAAGGCGGGTTTCGCCTGCGCGGCCCTTTATTCCGAACGTAAGGAAATGGCAAGAATTTTAACTTAGCGGACTCTAACGGTCTCCTCAGCTTGCTCACATCCGCACGCACAATCATGATGGACATGAATGGCCGCATCGAGGTCGCTATCCCCGTATACAACGAGGAGCGGGTTCTGGCCCTCAGTATCCGGTGCCTTCACGCATACCTGAAAAACAGCCTGCCTTATCCGTTTATTATCACCATCGCCGATAATGCCAGTACAGACGGGACTTTCGTGATCGCGCAGCGGCTCGTCGCGGAGTTGCCCGGGGTCCGCGCCGTGCACCTGGGGCTCAAGGGGCGCGGGCGGGCGCTGCGGTACGTCTGGGGTAGCAGCGATGCCGATGTCGTCGCCTATATGGACGTCGACCTGTCCACCAAACTCGACGCGTTTCTCCCGCTGGTCGCCCCGCTGCTGTCCGGTCACAGTGACCTGGCGATCGGCAGCCGCCTGGCATGGGGAGCGACCGTGGTCCGCGGGCGCAAGCGCGGGGTCATTTCCCGTTGCTACAACCTGCTGCTACGCAGGACCTTGGCGGCCCGCTTCTCCGACGCGCAGTGCGGTTTCAAGGCCGGCCGCGCCGAGATCGTGCGGGCGCTGCTGCCCGCTGTGGAAGACAACGCATGGTTCTTCGATACCGAGTTGCTGCTGCTCGCCCAGCGCAACGAGCTGCGGATTCATGAGGTGCCGGTTGACTGGATCGAGGATCCCGACAGCCGCGTCGACATCGCCAGGACCATGCTGGACGACCTGCGGGGCATGATCCGGCTGCGCCGTCGGCTGCTCGCCGGCGCCGGCCGCGTGCTGGTGCCGCCCCGCGTCCTCACGACAGGAGTTGCCGTCCATGACCGCTAAGCTCTACCCGGCCGCTCGCCACAAGGCCGAGCACCCGCGGCGATCACGCGGCCGGCGGCCGCCTCTGATGCGCCGGAATACGTTTCGATATCTTCCGGGTCCTTGTCACGATAATCCGCTGTACGTCATATTTGGGTAATTTTTCTGCCGACAAAATCACAGATTACGCTCAGATCCTTCGCATACCTCCACGCTAGCTTTGCTTTGCACTGAGGAATTGCTGATCTGGCAGCAGATCGGCAGTTTGCCGGGGAGCACGGCCCAGGCACCGCGAGAATACGGCTAACGAGAATGGGGTAACAATGTTCGCCAAGTTGTGGTGTAGTCTCCCTTCCACCGCAGTTCACCTAAGGCGCTCCCGGTACGCGTTCCTCGTGGGGTGCGGCGTGCTCGCGCTCACGCTCACGACAGGGTGCGGCGCCGCCAGCTCGGCCGGCACAGCCGTGGCGTCTTCCTCATCCGTGTCAGCTGTATCGACAGCGACGAACTCCGGTCGCGTCGCCTACCTAACCTGCCTGCGACAGCATGGCGCCACCGTGCCGACGGCGAGGCCGACCGCCCATCCCAGCGGTGGTTCCAGCAGCCCGGCCAGCCAAGTCCCTGCCTCGGCGCGTCAGGCCTGCGCGTCGCTGCGGCCCAGCGGCTCCGGCACGAACCAGGCGGCCGTCAAGGCGTTCGACGCCTGCATGGCCGCACAAGGAGAGGCGATCCCGTCTACGCGGCCGACCGCCATGCCTTCCCCCAGGCCAACGAGCGCGCGCTCCGGCATTGACCGCTTCCTGCGAGGGCTCGACCCCGGCAACGCCAAAGTTGCCGCCGCACTGAAGGCCTGCGAATCCAAGCTCCCGTCGTCCGCGTCCGACGGTTAACCGCCCCAGGGACCGGAACGGGCAATCGAGAGAAGCATGCGTCATGACGACCGGGACTGCCCCTTAGCTCGGTTGATACCTTGCGGACTCGGACGCCCTAGGCGCGGGTTCAGAGCAGTCAGGATCGTGACAAGGCCCGGCTCATCCGCCAGGCCGCTACCGTGACCGCGGCTGCTGCCATGGCAACCAGCACCGCGGCGCCGTGAAGCGTCGCCGCGGTCTGGCCGGGTGACAGCACGTGAAAATGAGCCGCAGCCGGTCATCGTGGAGGAGGCCATCCTCGGGTCCGGGCATGACTTCCTCTGGTACCAGCAGCGGCATCGCCCGGCGGAATGCGCCACTCGCACCAGACTTCGAGGCGTGGCTAGATACCCCTTGAAGGGGTGCCCGTTCTGGTTACCAGCACGCCCGCATGGCTCTGGTGTTCGTCGCTCGTGCCCTGGATCAGCTCCGGAACCTGTTGGCGGACCCGCCGACGCCCGCGCCGGAACCTACAGCGCCTTGATCTCTGCTGGGGTCAAGGCCTGCTGGAAGACCTCGACGTCGTTGATACGGCCGGGGAACCAGCCGATGTCCTGCGCGCCGAACTGGGCGCGGCCTATGGCCAGGCTCCCGAGGGAGGCGTAGGGGGTGGTGTCGGTGGCGGTGCCCTGCGGTTTGCCGTTGACGTAGAGCCGCAGTTGGCCGTCGGCGGCGTCGTAGACGCCGACGAGGTGGACCCAGGTGTTCAGGGCGGCCGGGCCGGTGGATAGTGCGCTGATGCCGTTGGCGGTGATGCTGTTCTCCGCGCGACGGGTGAAGGCCCAGTGGTTGTCGGACGAGGAGTATTCCAGGGAGAAGCCGCTGTTTCCGGTGCTGTCCTGGCTCACGGCGGTGGCGAGGACAGCGTACCTGGTCAGGTAGACCCAGGCGGCCACGCTGAAGCTGGCGCCCGGGCCGGTGTTCAGCACGGGCCCGGCTGTGATGATCTGGCTGTTGACACCGTTGAAGTCGCCCCAGCCACCGCGCCCGGCACCCCATAGAACGTAGAAGGCCGTGCCCGGGTTGGCACCAGTGGCATCGCTTGCCACCGTGCCGTGGGTGCTGGCCAGCCGCCAGCTGCCGACCGGCACAGGGCCGGCCGGCTTCGCGGCCGCGGGCGAGGAGGCGCCACCGGACAGCGCGAACGCCGTGGCGCCGGCCGCTATCGCGAGCAGCCCCGTCGCCAGCAGCGCGACGCGGCCCCGCGGCCGGCGCCTCGGGGCGGCTGGCCTGGCGTGCGCGTGGGCGACGGGGGCAGGCGGCGGCTCGTAGGAGCGTTTCGCGGTCTCGGTCGGCTCGCCGCGGGCCGCCGGCTCGCTCATCGCGAACGTCGCCACGTCAGGTGGCAGCGGCGCAGCGGCCGGCAGGCCGCGCAGCACGGGCAGGCAGTCATACAGCCACCGGGCGGCCGTCGCGGCGTCCGGACGCTGCGACGGGTCCTTCGCCAGGCACGCGGCGATTATCCGCCACAGTGGCTCCGGTATCGCCGGCGGGCGCAGCGGCTCGGCATCGACGTGCCGCCACATGACGACGGCCGCCGGGCCGCCCGCGAACGGCGGCCGGCCTGCCAGCAGCTCGAACAGGCTGGTCCCAGCGGCGTACACGTCGGCCGCCGGGCCGCCCCGCTGGCCGGTGACCACCTCCGGCGCGAAATACGCGGGGGTGCCGACGATAGCGTCGCCGGTGGTCAGCGACACCGCGCCATCAGCCCAGGCGATGCCGAAGTCGGTCAGCCGCGCGACCGGCACCGGCCGACTCGTGTCGAGCAGGATGTTGCTCGGCTTGAGGTCGCGGTGGATGACGCCCGCCGCATGCACCACCGCGAGCGCGTCGCAGACCTGCGCGATCAGCGTCGCGGCCAGCGCGGGTTCCAAGGGGCCCCGCGCACTGAGGTAGCGGTGCAGGTCCGCGCCCTGGACAAGCTCCATGATGAGGGCGAGCCGGTCGCCCTCCATGATCATGTCGCGCACCGACACCAGGTTCGGGTGGCACAGCCCGACCAGGACGGTGCGCTCGCGCACGAAGCGGGTCAGCACCGCTGGATCGGACGCGAGCCGCTCGTGCAGCAGCTTGACCGCGACGGGCAGCCCGGTGGCCCGGTCCCGGCCCCACCAGACCGTACCCATGCCGCCGGAGCTGATCCGGTCTTCGAGCACGTAACGACTACCCAGCGCCTGTTGTCCGGCCACGCACGCGCACGTTACCGGAGGTGGCGGGCGACACTCCCGGGCAGGACGGAAACGTCAGCGGTTGGTTCGATTTGCCTTCCGCCGTTGTCTTCTCCATGCGGCAGGCTCCTTCGAGCTGGAGCCAGGTGCCTAACCTGTGTGTGGTTATAACTTCCAGAGCGGCTTCTGGTCGCAGTTGCACATATGACCGGGTCGCGAACCTGCTCGCCGGGTGATCACAGGCCCCGACAAGGACATTGACGCACATCCGGCCGCGCATTACCTTGAACATATGTTCAGAACGCATGTTCAGATCTCGGATACGCGATTCGACGTGGCTGTGGTCGGCGGCGGCATGGCGGGCCTGGCGACCGCGCTGCGGGTGCAGGCCCGCGGGTTGTCCACGGTGGTCCTCGAGGCGCACGGTCATGTCGGCGGGTGCGCCGGGTACTACCGCAAGCAGGGCTTCTCCTTCGATGTCGGAGCGACGACTCTGGTGGACTTCGCGCCCGGCGGCGTCGGCGCGGAATTCCTGGACAGCGCCGGCATCCTGTCCGTGGACGTACGGGAACTGCCGGGATACCTGGCCCATCTGCCCGACCGCGAGGTCGTGCTGCATCGCGATCAGGCGGCCTGGCACGCCGAGCGGTTGCGCTTGCTCGGCGACACGGAGCGGCACCGCCACTTCTGGGCGCTGCTCGACAGGCTGGCGGAGAACTTCTGGCGGGCTAGCCAGTCAGGCGTGCGGCTGCCAGTGCGTTCTCCCGCCGACGCGTTGCATGATCTGCGGGCGATCGGGTTCGTCGGTGTTCCGCTCGTCCGCTATCTTGCCTGGACACTCGGTGACGCGCTGCGCAGGTACGGGCTTCGCGGGGACGCCCCTCTCGTCGGGTTGCTCAGCATGCTGGTCGAAGACACCGTGCATGCGAACGTCGATGACGCGCCCTTGATAAACGCGGCCCTAGGCGTCTCCATCCGGCGGGCGGGGCTCAGTCGGCATACCGGCGGGATGCGCGGATTCTGGCGCGTGCTCGTAGCGCGCTACCGGGAAATCGGCGGGCTCCTGCGGGCGGGCTGCGAGGTGTCGCGGGTCGATGGCGGGCCGGGCGAGTACCGGATCACGACCCGGCTCGGAGCCGTCGGCGCGCGCCGCGTCATCTGCGCCGTGCCGACGGCCACCACCACGCGTATCTGTGCCGGGCTGCCCGTCGCCCGCAGGCTCCGGTCGTTCCTGGAGCGCGACGCGCATGCGCTGGGCGGCGCGTGCGTGGTCTTCCTCGGTGTGCCGGAGGCCGAGGTGGCCGGCCAGGAGCTCACTCACCACCAGTTGCTCCGTGCCTACGACCGGCCGCTTGGTGACGGAAACAATATGTTCGTCTCCGTTTCGGATTCCGGCGACACCGCGAGCGCACCGGCCGGGCACCGGGCGGTGATGATCTCGACGCATACGGACCTGGCCGACTGGGCCGGGCTCGACGGGACCGAGTATGAGGTGCGCAAGAAGGAGATCGGCGAAGTGCTCATCGGTCATGCGCGGCGCGCCTACCCGAATCTAGGCGACCGGGCTGTGTTCGCGCAGACCGGCACGCCGCGCAGTTACGAACGGTTCGGGTTCCGCCCAGGCGGCGCGGTGGGTGGTCCGCGCCAGCACCTGCGCAACACCAACCAGCATGCGGTCCCGCACGACCTGGGCGGGCCGGGCCTGTGGCTGGTCGGCGACTCGACCTGGCCGGGACTAGGAACCGTCGCGTGCGTGCTGGGCAGCCGGATCGTGGCCGACGGGATCCGGCGTGAGCGGGTGCCAGGCCGGTGACCGCGCCCACTCTGGCCGACCTCGGCACCGACCTGCTCGCCACCTCGCGCGCGCGGCGCCTCCTCGCGCTCAGCCGCCCGTACGCCGGCCTGGCACTATTCGCCGTGGCCGCGTGGCAGCGCTGGTGGTGGGCCAGCCCGCTGATCGTTTTCGGCGTGTTCGTCGCCGTCGTCACGGTCACCCATGATGTGGTGCACCGCACCATCGGCCTTTCGGCACGGGCGACCGACTGGTGGCTGTTCGCGCTGGGCCTGGTCCTGCTGGAAAGTGGTCACGCGTACCGGGCCACGCACGCGCAGCACCACCGGCTCTTCCCGCATCCTGATGATCCCGAGGGGTATCCGGCCGGGCTGTCCATGGCGGGAGCGGTCTGCTACGGGTCGGTCTTCCTGATCCGCCTGTGGCATTGGTCCTACCGTCGCGGCGCGGACCGCGGCTGGCTGCTCGCGGAGGCCGCGGCCCCGGCGGCGGCGCTCGCGGGCGGCGTGCTCGCGTGGCCGTACGCTCCCGGGGTACTAATCTACGCGGTGATGGCTATCGTCGGCAGTTGGGTGTATCCGCTTCTTACGGTTTATCTCCCGCACCACGATTACGGCGCGACGCCGCTAACGCAGACGCGCACGCTGCGCGGACGGATCATCCCGGCCGTGTTCCTTGAGCTCACCTATCACCTTGAACACCATCTCTACCCGCAGGTGCCTAGCCATCACCTTCCGGAGCTAGCCCGTCGGCTCGACCCCTACTTCAGCGCCAACGGCGTACGGCCGGTACGCGTTGTCTGACACGCGCGCGCGTGTCCTCGACGCCACGCTCGCCTCCCTCGTGAGCAATGGCTTCAGCGGGACTACGGCGCGGGCGATCGCCCAGGCCGGCGGCTTCGCGCCTGGCGTCATCTACTACCACTTCGCCGACCTGGACGACCTGCTAGTGGCAGCGCTGGCGCACACCTCCGAATCGCGCGTCCGCCGCTACCGCTCCGAGCTGTCAGGAGTCGACAAAGCCGCCACCGCCGTCGAAATACTCCGCCGACTCTACGAGGAGGACAGCGCCGTCGGGCACATCGCCGCCATCCAGGAGTTCTACGCGGGGGCACGGCCAGGCTCCCGGCTAGCCGAGCAACTGGCAGTGGAGACCCGGCGCTGGGAGGAACTGGGCGAGGAACTCCTCACGGGTCTGCTGCGGGGCAGACCGCTAGCTTCCCTGGTGCGCGTCAAGATAGCGGCCTCCGCCGCCGTGGCCTTTTACATCGGGATGGAAACCCTTACCCACCTCGACGGCGACCGGGCGCGCCCGGCCCAGCTTTTCGACCAAGCCGCCCGCGTCGCCGCCGTCTTCGACAAGATCCCCCGCATGCCCGTGAGCTAGCCGGGTTTGGCGGGCCTAGTAACCTGTTCGCCGCCGTTGCCCGGTACCAGCCATCCGATGGTGGCGCTATTGAGGCACAAGACTGCGCCGACGCCTGCTGGCACCACGACTGCGACAGCGGCTGCACACCGACCAGGTGGTCCTGTTCTGCCACCGGACCACACCTGACCGCCACGGCAGACATTCGAGCAGGCCAGATAGGGCTTCGTCCCTGGCCGCGATATCGGACAGGCCGGGGCTAGCCGATAAGAACCATCGTTGCGGGCCCTGCGCGGCTGGAGTAGGCCGAGGTCGCGCAGTTGGCTGAGCTGGCGGCGCCCGTCTGATGAACCCAGGCCCAACCTGCGCAGCAACGCGATGTCGACATCGTAGCCAGCGCTGGCTAGGGCGAGGACAGAGATCTGTGCCTCCGAAAGATCTTGGCCGCGGCTGAGCCGTCTCGCCCAGGCGCGGGCTCGGCCTGGGTGAAGTCCGGCATGTCACTCCTCGAGGTGGTGCCCGGGGACGGAGGTGGTACCCGGGGTTTGCTAGCTGCGGCTGGTGACCCAGGCTGCGATCAGGTCCGCGGCCTGCGCCCGCGCGCCCGCGGGCTCGGTCAGGTAGTGATCGGCCTTGACGAACTCCAGGGTCTTGTCCGTCGCGGCGATCGCGTCGTACAGGGCGCGGGCGTCGCTGTCGTAGACGCAGGCGTCCGCCGTGGCGTGCACTACGAGCGCCGGCGCGGTGATCCGGGCCAGGTGCGGTGCCGCGGTGCACTGCGAGGTGCGCAGGCTCCACATCGAAAGCCAGCTGCGCAGCGTGCTGACGGTGCCCACGCCGAAGACCCCGTAGTTCGCCCGCATCGGGTCGCCGAGGTAGCACCAGTTCGGCCGCCGGCCCGACGGTTCGATCGACGGGTCGATCATGCGCAGGTCAGCCCAGCTGCGCGAGACGGTGAACAGCCGGTCCCTGGCGCGCGTCCCGGCCAGCCGGTCCAGCTGGTTCAGGGCCCAGCCGGTGATGCGCTCGTTACGGTCTCGCTGCGCCGCCCGGTAGCGGAGCTGGAAGTCCGCGCTGAAGGGCGGCCCGTTGCGGAGGCCGTACGGGTCAAGAGCCGGGTCAGCCGACAGCGGATCGCTCTCGTCGGTCACCGACGGATCGAGCCAGGCCGTCAGGACCTCGGGCCGACCCGAATGCGCGGCCAGCGCGATGTACAGGTCGCCGGGCGGGAGATCCTCGATGGCCGGCACCGGCCGCATCCCGGCGACCGGCCTTACGTTGGGCTCGATGGCCTGGGACTGGTATGCCGCCATGAGCGAGCCGCCGCCGGAGTTACCCAGCAGCACCACCCGTTCGGCACCTGCTTGCTCGCGCAGCCAGCGCACCCCGACGCCGATCTCGGCCAGCGCGTGGTCGAGCAGGAAGTGCGCCTCGTTGCCACGGAATCTGGTATTCCAGCCGAGAAACCCGAAGCCCCGTTCGGCCATGAAGCTGGCCAGGTAGTGCTCGCTGAAGTCCACGTTGTAATGCGTGGCGATGAACGCCGTCGGCGGCAAGGTGCCAGCCGGACGATGGTAAATGCCCTGGCACGGATGACCGCCCGCGCCAGCCCGGGGCACCAGCGGCGACGGCAGCCCGACGAACTCCCGCACGATCTCGGTCACCGGCCGCTCCGATCCGCCGCTGCCTGTCCCGCAGCCGGGTCGGTGGGCCCCCGGTACCTTCTTGCGTACCCTGTGTGCCCCCGACTCCCGGCTGCCGCTCCCTGGCGCTGAACTGAAACTGAGTTTAGATTTAGTTGTGACGGTTAGGCCAGGATTCCGCGCGCATCGGGGAGGACTTCATGGAGTGGCGGAACGGGGAGTTCGATCTCGGCGGCGTCAATCACCTGGCGCTGGTCTGCTCGGACATGAAGCGGACCGTGGAGTTCTACACCCAGGTCCTCGGCATGCGGCTGATCAAGACGCTTGACCTGCCGGGCGGCGCGGGCCAGCACTTCTTCTTCGACATGGGCGGCGGCAACGCGCTGGCGTTCTTCTGGTTCCCCGACGCCCCCGACCCGGTCCCGGGCATCTCCGCACCGGTGACCGTGCCGGGCCTGGGGGAGTGGACCAGCGCGGTCGGCTCCATGAACCACGTCGCGTTCAACGTGCCCGAGGAACGGTTCCTTGAGTACCGCGCCAAGCTGAAGGCCAAGGGCGTGCGGGTGAGCCCGATCCTCGACCACGACGACAGCGAGTTCGGCGTGGCCAGGGAGCTGCACCCCGGCGTCTTCGTCCGCTCGTTCTACTTCCAGGACCCGGACGGCATCCTGCTCGAGTTCGCCTGCTGGCGGCGGGCCATGGGCCAGCCGGGCGACGTGCGGCACGAGCCAAAGACTGCGGCCGAACGGACCGGCGTCCGAGTCTAGACAGGTGCCATCCCTGGTCCATGTCCTGGAGCGGCTGGCCGGCCGGGACAGGCTGGTCTCTTGAAGACGCGCAAGGGCCGGCAGACTGACGAGGCCTTCCGCGACGCGGCCCGGCTTGTCTTCGCTCGCGACGGTTACCTCAACGCCAAGATCAGTGACATAGCCGCGGCGGCCGGCCGGTCGGTGGCGTCCTTCTACAACTACTACGACACCAAGGCCGACTTGCTCATCGCCCTGGCCGAGGAATTCCATGCCGAAGCCACCCAGCTCGCGGTCCTGCCCTACCGGGCCGGCCTGGCCGGCGAGGAGGCGCTGCGCGAGGCGGTAACCGGCTTCTGGCGGACTTACGCCAAGCGGCGCGGCGAGCTGATCGGTATTTTCCAGGCGGCCATGATCGAGGGACGATTCCGGGACCGGTGGCTTGAGCTGCGGGGTGAGGCCATCGCCCGGATAGCGACCGCCATCAGGGCAGCGCAGTCGGACGGCTATTGCCCGGGCGTCGATCCGTTGCTGACCGCCTCGGCCCTGTCGGCCATGCTCGAGCACTTCTGCTACATCTGGCTCGGGCAAGGCGGCGAGAAAGACATCCCGTTTGATGACCAGCGGGCTCTGGACGCGGTGTGCACCATCTGGGTGAAGGCCGTGTACTGGCGGGGCGAAGACCATTAAGGACCCGCGGGTGCCGCGGCCCGCGTGCGAGCATGCCGGAACAGGTCAGCGCCGGCCCTCCGGCCTCGGTGGCGGTCACCCTGGGTTCTTGAATTCGATTCTAATGCGGAAACTGCGCGTCATTCGGAGAACGCATGCACGCATTCAATAGAAGATGATCTTGTCGTGTCGGCGCGATAGTGCTTG
>Ga0208696_1000221_pt1 | contig 39979 bp, 31 predicted proteins | sample Sb_taG_9_FD_187711 | JGI IMG/M metagenome (GOLD analysis project Ga0208696, IMG submission 187711) | Peat soil microbial communities from Weissenstadt, Germany - Sb_50d_b_LC metaG (SPAdes) (version 2) | ecosystem: Environmental > Terrestrial > Soil > Wetlands > Peat | place: Germany... | reverse complement strand
TCCGGCTGCTTGACGCGCCCCGGTTCAAGGCCCAGCTGCGCACCGCGACGACGCCGCTGGCCCTCGTCGCCTCCGACTACATCTACCAGTCGATCATCCGTCACGGTTACGCCGGCATCGGCTCGATCACCGCACCCGCATATCCAGCACGCCGAATTCGCCCAGCAGCACATCGTTCAGCTGCTCGCCGACGTCGAGGCGGGTCGCCAGCTCGCCGTGGGCCCGCTGCTCGGGCCAGTCGGCGGCGTTACGGTGCCGGGGATCTCCAGCACGTACCGCGTCTGGTCCGGGGCCCGCGGCGCAACTGCCCGGCGAACCCCGGGGAAGCTGGTTGACGCGTCAGGATTGGCAGAAAACAGCGACGGTGCAGGCCGGCACGTTCAGCGTTCTGCGGCTGGCCTCGAAGCCGGATTGTCTGACGACCGGGTCGAGCGAAGCGGCTTGAATCGGGTGAAGGGCGACCTGGGCTCCGGCAGACGGGTCGATCGGCTGGACGTGGGCTCGGGGACTTGCATTGAAGATAACGATCACGGCCGTCCAGCGCGGGTCGAGCCCTCTGATATCGATACGCATGCCGATGACGCCCGGCGTGTCCGCGGCCAGGAACGAGACACGTTTTTGAATCTCGGCCGCGGAGCCGATTGAAAACGCCGGTGAGGAGCGCCGGATTCGCAGGAATTCTCTGAATTGGTTGCGAGCGGCGTTGATGGCTGCACAGTCCGGCCGGATTGTCGGATCGGCGAGCAGCGGCTTGTCATAGATCCATTGGGCCTGATTGTCGGGGGTCGGCGGCAATCCGGCACCGAAGCCGTTGCCATCTTTGCAATCCCACAGCAGCCGGTTGAACCAGTCACCGGAATTGTAGGAGTTGCGGTCCAGGGACTTCGATCGCAGCCGTTCGCTGCCAGCAAGCATGAGGGCGGTTCCCTGGCCTAGCAGCACGATGGCTAGCGACAGCGACTGCATGCGCACCCGGTCTGCCATCGAGGTGCCGGAAGGAAGCTTGTGAGACAAGGCGTCGAACAGCGTCTCATTGTCGTGGCAATCGACGTAGGTGATCGCCTCACCGGGTTCGGCGCTGTAGCCGGCGCCTTGCGCAGCTGTCTCCGTCTCCGGCGGACCGGTAAACCGGTAGTTCTTTAGGTTTCCGGCTAGGCCGATCTTGATCAGTTCCTGGTAGTGCAGGAGCCGGGCACGCTGAGCCCTCCGGGTACCATTTGCTTCGGCGTCATTAGGCGCATTGAAAAGACCCGAGCCGAAGCCCTGGATCCGGGGATCGGCATCGAGCGGGCTCCCGCCACGTACGGCGTCGCGCAGCAGGTCGTTGAACGTGCCGACGCCCGTCCCCGCCATGTTGCGCTGAGTGGCCTGAATGAAGCGGGCGTCGTCGGCCACGTCGCCGAAGTTCCAGCCCTCTCCGTACATCAGGATGGAAGTGCCGTCCACCAAGGTTAGCGTGTCGAGTGCTGCGCGTACGGCGAGGATGTTCGCCCTTGGATGGAAGCCCATCAAATCGAAACGGAAGCCGTCGACTTTGTACTGCTCCGCCCAGGTGATCACCGAATCGATGACGAGTTTCCCCATCATCAAGTTTTCGGGCGCGGTGTCGAGGCAGAAGGTCCCCGTCGAGACGGTCCCGTCGTGGCGCAGCCGCTGATAGTAGCCGGGCACGATGCGGTCCAGGACCGAGCCGGCATCTTGGCCCGCGGCATGGGTGTGGTTGTAGACGACATCCATCACGACCCGCAGGCCGGCCTCGTTCAGGGCAGCGATCATGCTGCGGAACTCCGTGATCCTCCTCCAACCGTCGGGATCGGTGGCATACGAACCCTCCGGGACGGTGCAGTGAAGAGGGCTATAGCCCCAGTCGTAGGCGTCTCGGTCCTTGATCGCGGCGATATACTCTTGCTGCCGCTCGGAGTCCGGAGGCAGCGACGCCAGGTCGCACTGTGGCCTCATCTGGTCTGCGCGCCGCTCCGGCACTGTCGCGAAATCGAACGCTGGCATCAGCTGCACATGGGTAAGGCCGTCGGCGGCCAGTTCGCGCAACGACCGCATCCCAGCGGAATCCTTTACGGTGAAGGCGGAATAGGTGCCGCGCAACGGTTCGGGAACCGTTGCATCACTGGCCGAGAAGTCACGGATGTGCAGTTCATAAATGGACGCCTGGTCCTGTCGCACGGGGGGTGGCTTCCGTAGCGTCGACCAGCCAGGAGGAGCTAGTGCTGGATCTGATAGATCCAGCAGCTGGCTGCGGATCGAGTCGGCCGACAATGACACGCTGTAAGGGTCGGTGACTTCGTTGGTGATGACCGAACGGGTGGTCAGTGTGTATACCGTCACCAGGTACGTGTAGTACAGGCCCGTCCAGTCGGGACGACCGGTCACCGACCAGATACCCGTGGTGCCGTCGCGCAGCATCGGCACGAGGCGGTGGGAACTGCTCGCCGCCGTTTCATAGAGCTTCAGCACCACTGAGCGGGCGGTCGGTGCCCACAGCGCCAATCGCGGTGTGCCGCCGCTCCACGTTGGACCGATCTGTTCGGCGGCGGCCGCCGCGAACAGATCGTCGAGAACACCCGGTATCTGCACTCCGGTCGCGGCGATCAGATGGCCCCGATTGTCGCGTTGAGTGGCGATCAATGGCGACATGAGGGCAGCGCTTAGCTGCTCGGCGTCGCGGAACTCGACATTGAAGGCCTGCTGCGCCGCCAGATGCGGATACTTGCCGCGCAGCCGTTCGGGAAGACCGCCAGTGACAGCATGGACAGGGATGGCGATCCCGTGGCCAGCGACGATTTCGTCTGCGGACGTGCCTGGTGCATACTCCAGGGCACGGCGGAATGGGCCAGCTATCGGGGTATTCCACACTAGCGTCGTCCGGTCGATCCACTGCGCGAACGCCATCGACAGGTCAACGCTCGCCTGATCCCGGGCCTGGCTCATGAACGATTCAGCCCTGCTGCTGGATCAGGCCCGGCCTGGCCGGTCCAATGCGCGAGGTCGGAGCGGGCGGTCAGGGTGTCCGGGTGCTCGGTGCCGAGGACCCGCTCGATGATGGGCAGCAGATCCGCGAACCGGTCGCGGGCCAGAGCCGGGTCCCCCGCCTCCCCGGTCCAGCCAGCGAGGCCGGCGCGGGTGATCAGGGTGTCCGGGTGCTCCGGGCCGAGGACCCGCTCGCGGATGGGTAGCAGATCCGCGAACCGGTCGCGGGCCCCGGCTGCGTCGCCCGCCTGGCCGGTCCAGTGGGCGAGTTCGTGCCGGGCGGTCAGGGTGTCCGGGTGCTCGGGCCCGGAAACCCGCTCGCGGATGGGCAGGAGCGCGGCCAACTGGTCGCGGGCTCCGGCCGCGTCGCCCGCCTGGCCGGTCCAGTAGGCGAGGCCGGCGCGGGCGTTCAGGGTCTCGGGGTGTTCGGGGCCGGAGACCCGCGTGCGGACTGGCAGCAGATCAGCGAACTGGTCTCGGGCCCCGGCCCGGTTGCCCGCGTCTCCGGTCCAGCGGGCGAGGTTGGCGCGATCGGTCAGGGTGTCCGGGTGCTCCGGGCCGAGGACCCGCTCGCGGATGGGCAAGAGCGCGGTGAACTGGTCCCTCGCACTGGCTTCGTCGCCTGCCCGGCCGGTCCAGTAGGCGAGGTCCGAGCGGGCGGTCAGGGTGTCCGGGTGCTCGGCACCGGAGACCCGCTCGATGATGGGCAGCAGCGCGGCCAACTGGTCGCGGGCCCCGGCCGGGTCCCCGGCGTCTCCGGTCCAGCGGGCAAGACTGCGGCGATTCGTCAGAGTCTCGGGGTGCTCGGCACCGTAGGCCCGCTTGATGACGGGCAGCAGATCCGCGAACTGGTCGCGGGCCCCGGCCCGGTCCCCCGCCTGCCCGGTCCAGTAGGCGAGGCTGGCGCGGGTGATCAGGGTGTCCGGGTGCTCCGGGCCGAGGACCCGCTCGCGGATGGGCAGGAGCGCGGCGAACTGGTCCCTCGCACTGGCTTCGTCACCTGCCTGCCCGGTCCAGCGGGCGAGGTCGGCGCGGGCGGTCAGGGTGTCCGGGTGCTCGGCACCGGAGGCCCGCTCGCGGATGGGCAGCAAGCCCGCGAACTGGTCGCGGGCCGCGGCCGGGTCCCCGGCCTCCCCGGTCCAGTAGGCGAGGCCAGCGCGGGCGGTCAGGGTGTCCGGGTGCTCGGCACCGGAGGCCCGCTCGCGGATGGGCAGCAAGCCCGCGAACTGGTCGCGGGCCCTGGCCGGGTCGCCCGCCCGCCCGGTCCAGTGGGCGAGCTCGTGCCGGGCGGTCAGGGTGTCCGGGTTCTCCGGGCCGTGGACGCGGGCGCATGCTTTGGCGATCCTGCTCTGGAGGTTACGAGCGGCCGCATGGCTGCCGCTATGGCCGAGATACGAGGCGATCCTGGCCATGCCGACGCTATGATCGGCCAGCACCCTCTGGGCATGCGGCAGCAGCGTGGCACAGACCGGCCAGGTGCGCGGCGACTTGGTGTTGGCGGGGATCGCCGCTTCGATCAGCGCGGCAGCCGCCTGGCGCCACTGCGGGCGATGCTCGGCCGGTATCTGATTGAGGGTGATGACCTGCACCAGCCCGTGAACTGATACCGACCCGTCGAGGGCTGGGGTGATCAGCGAATACCGCCGTAGCGCCGCGATAACGTCGTCGCGGACGAGCGGATCCTCCAGCAACGGTACCAGCACTGGTGCTACATCCGGCCCGAGCTGCTTGATGAGCCCGCCAAAGGACTGCAGCACCAGTCGCAGCGGGATCGCCTCGGGCGCGCAGAACGAAAGTAGCCGCAGCAAGCCCACCGCCGACGGCGCGGATTGCTCAAGTTGCCCGAAGGCCAGAGTCCAGGTAGTGGCCACGGTCTTGCCGTACCCAAGCGGCTCGCCGCGGGCCAGCAGCTCGGCCCGCCTCTTCCGGAACAGTGCCAGGTAACCGGCGATGGTGTCCCCGGCGGCCGTTATGTACGCGGCGGCCTGCTCCAGCGCGAGCGGCAGTCCACCCAGCAGGCCGGCCAGGTCTCGCGCTGCTTGCCGGTCCGGGTCACGAGTGCGGCTGACCAGGAAGCCTGCTGCGACTTCCAGATCGAGCACTGGCACGTGGAGTGCCTGGCCGGGCGGCCAGGCCAGGTTCTGGCTGGTGATCAGCACCTGCCCCGGCCCGGCCGGAGGAAGAAATCTCGCCACCGATGCCGGACCCGGCGCGTTGTCGAAGATCAGCAGCCACCCCACCCGGTCGGCGCGCAGGACGGCATGCACCGACGCGACCGGGTCGCGGGCGATGGCCACGCCCCGGGCTCCTAGCTGGACGGCCAGTTCGCCGAACCCCCCCTCGAGCACCTTGGAGTCTTCCGCGGGAAGCTGCCACGCGAGACCGGTCCTCACCAAGTGCCGGTGAGCATATTCCAGGACCACGCTAGTCTTGCCCGAACCCGCCAGGCCGCACAACGCGACGATCCGCGGTCCGGAGCTGTCAGCAGCTGTTAGCTGGCTGCGCAGGTCCGCGAGCAGGTTCTCACGACCGGCCAGAAACAGCGGCCTTGGTGCCAGCCGCACCGGCTGGCCCGGAGTTGTCGCCTGCGGCTGAAAGAACCCGAGGTTCGCCTGGATCACCCCGGCGGCGATCCCCCCGCTGGATGCGCTGATGGTCACATCCTGCCCAGCTGCGACCGCGAGGTCGGCTGCGGACACCGTTCCGGCGCGCTGTTCCTTCTGGATCTCCTGCACCAGAGTGCGCAAATTAACGTCCGCATCCGGGTTCTCCTCCAGTAGGTCCGCCAGCCGCGTCGTCCACTGCGCCGCCAAGGAGGCGCGGGCCTCCTCCCTGTCTGTTCTGGCATGGTCGGCGAGCTGCTCGCGCGTCTCCTCCAGCCGCTGTTCCGCCAGCTGTTCCCGCTCGGCGTCGCCGCGGCCGAGCAGCCGGGCGAACCCGCGCCTGGCCGCCTCCCACGCGTCGCTCGTAGCAGCGGTTACCACGGTGTTGCCGGCCGCCGCAGCCAGCGCTGTCAGGCCTTCTGCTAACATTTGCTACCCCTTTCCGGCCGGGCAACTTACGCCTGCGGGCGCAGCGCGCTGCGTTGTCACGCCTATGTCCATAGGCTGTGGTTACTTCACAGGCTCTGCTTACCTCCCCGCTCTCCTGGCCCAGTAAGCGAGGCTGCTCCGGGTGGCCAGGGTGTCAGGGTGCTCCGGGCCGAAAACCCGCTGGATCACCGGCACTAGCTCCGCGTACTGGTCCCGGGCCCCGACCGGGTCACCCGCCTCCCCCGTCCAGCGGGCAAGGTTGCCGCGGAGGGTGAGATAGTACGGGTGCTCTGGACCAAAAACTCGCTCCTCCGCCGGCAGCAAGGCCGCGCACTGGTCCCGGGCCCCGATCGGGTCACCCGCCTCCCCAGTCCAGCGGGCAAGGTTGTACCGGGCGGTCAGAGAGTACCGGTGCGCCGGGCCGAGGACCCGCTCGATCACCGGCATCAGCTCCGCGTACTGGTCCCGGGCCCCGACCGGGTCACCCGCCTCTCCGGTCCAGCGGGCAAGGTTGCCGCGGACGGCCAGAGTCTCCGGGTGGTCAGAGCCAAGAACCCGCTCTCCTGCCGGCAGCAACGCCGCGAACAGGTCCCTCGCCCTGCCGGAGTCACCCGCCTCCCCGGTCCAGTGAGCAAGGTTATTCCGGGCGGCCAGGGAGTATGGGTGCTCCGGGCCAAGAACCCGCTCGACCGTCGGCACCAGCGTCGCGCACTGGTCCCAGGCCGCTGCGGGGTCACCCGCCTCCCCGGTCCAGCGCGCAAGGTTATTCCGGGTGGCCAGGGAGTATGGGTGCTCCGGGCCAAGAACTCGCTCCTCAGCTGGCACGAGCGCCGCGAACAGGTCCCTGGCCCCGCTGGCGTCACCTGCCTCCCCGGTCCAGCGGGCAAGGTTGTGCCGTGTGGCCAGGGTCTCCGGGTGCTCCGGGCCGAGGACCCGCTGGATCACCGGCACCAACTCCGCATACTGATCCCGGGCTCCGCCGGGGTCACCCGCCTCCCCGGTCCAGCGGGCAAGATTGCCGCGGGCGGCCAGGGAATCCGGGTGCTCCGCGCCGAGGACCCGCTGGATCACCGGCACCAACTCCGCATACTGATCCCGGGCTCCGCCGGGGTCACCCGCCCGCCCGGTCCAGCGGGCAAGATTGCCGCGGGCGGCCAGGGAATCCGGGTGCTCCGCGCCGAGGACCCGCTGGATCACCGGCACCAACTCCGCATACTGATCCCGGGCTCCGCCGGGGTCACCCGCCTCCCCGGTCCAGTGGGCGAGTTCGGCAAGGGCGGCCAGGGTGTCCGGGTGCTCGGGCCCTGACCGCTGCTCGCGTGCCTCAAGCACCGTCCTGCAGAGGTCCCGTGCAGCGGCGAAGCTACCGCTGTACCCCAGATACAAAGCGGCCCTGGCCATGCCATAGGCGTCAGCAGTCAGGGCCGCCTGGGCGTGCGGCAGCAGCATCCTGAATACGGGCCAGCTCGAGGGGTCTCGCAGATCACCTGGGATCGCGGCCTCAAGTACTGTAGCGGCGGCCTGCCGCCATTGGGCAGCTAGGACATCGGTCATCTGTTCGATGGTTGCGGCCTGCACCAGCCGGTGCACAGACACCGACCCGTCCGCAGCCGGGGTGACCAGCGAGTACCGGCGCAGCATGGCCACGGCGTCGCTGGCTGCCAGCGGATCCTCCAGCAGCGGCACCAGGACTGGTGCCACATCCGGCCCGAGCTGCCCGGCGAGCCCAGGGCGGGGCTGCAGCAGCAGAGAGAGTGGGATCGCCTCGGGCATGAAGAACGCCAGCAGCCGCATCAGGCCCGCCGCCGACGGGCCGGCCTGCTCCAGTCGGCTGAATGCCAGCGCCCAGGTGATCCCCACAGTCTTGCCGTATCCAAGCGGCTCGCCGCGGGTCGGCGTGTCGGGTCGCCTCTTCCGGAACAATGCCAGATATTCGGCGATGCTGTCCCCGGTGGCCCGCATGTACGCGGCTGCCTGCTCCAGCGCGAGCGGCAGCCCGTCCAGTTCGCCTGCTAGTTCTGCCGCCGCCCTTTCGTCGGGGTCGCAAGTCCGGCTGATTAGGAAATCCGCCGCCACGTCGGGGTTCAGTCCGGGCACATGCAGCGCCTGGCCGGGCCAGGTCGAGTTCTGGCTGGTGATCAGCACCCGCCCGGGTCCGGCCGGTGGCAGAAACGCCTGCACCGCTCCCGGATCTGAAGCGTTGTCGAAGATCAGCAGCCATGGTGCTGGGAACTTGGCAAGCACGGTATGCACCGACGCCACCGCGTCCCTGATGTGGTCCAGGTCCCAGGCACCGAGCTGAGCGGCTAGCTCACCGAACCCTGCCCTCAGCATCGCCTGGTCCTCCGCGGGAAACTGCCAGGCCAATCCGATCTCAGCCAGGTGGCGGTATGCGTACTCCAGCGCCACACTGGTCTTTCCCGCCCCCGGCCCGAACAAGGTCACGATCCGCGGCCTCAGATCGTCATCTGGCGCGAGCTGAATATGTAGCTCGGCGAGCAATTCCTCGCGGCCGGCCAGAAACTGCGGCCGTGGTGCCAGCTGGACCGGCTGGCGCGCGAGCTCCTTGCGCCGGTAATCCAGTCGGCTGATAGCTACTGCGCCACGGTCCGCAAAGACCGCGCCCAGTCCCGGCTCCGGCGGCGCGTGGATCGTCCCGACGGCGACCCCACCGCGATCGGCCTTGCTGTTCACATCCCGGCCTGCGGCGACCTCAAGGCCGTCAGCGGACACCGTCCCGGCGGGCTGTTCCCTCTGGAACTGCTGCACCAGGACGCGCAGGTCAGCCTCGACGCTCGGGTTCACATCCAGCAAGTCCGCCAGCCGCGTCGCCCACTGCCCGGCCAAGGTGGCGCGGACCCGCTCCTCATTCGTCCCGGCCCCGGCGAGCTGCTCGCGGGTCTCCTCCAGCCGATGCTCTGCCAGCTGTTCCTGCTTGGGGTCGCCGCGGCTGAGCAGCCGGGCGAACCCGCTCTTCGCCGCCTCCCATGTGTCAGTCGGTGCTGCCTTCACCACGGTCTGCCCGGCCAGTGACGCCAGCGCCATCAGGTCCTCTGCCAACATCTGGCGGCCCCTCTCACCGGCTCATAGCCCAACAATGGCACGACGCAGTGCAACGCGCCATCATCCTTCCCGCAGGAGGAGGTACACACGAAACCCGGTCAGCTCGCCAGGCGATGGCCGCCCGGCATGGCGACGGCTATCGGCTTGGGACGGGCCGGTTCGCTGGCACTGCGTGGTGGAGCTAGCCACGGTGGTCTTGGCCGACCTGGGATACAGCCCGACCCAGCTCGCCCGCCGTCGCCCGCTGATTTAAGGCAACCGCGTTCCTGCGGCCATCGCGCCCGGCATGCATCGACCGCACCCCGTGCTATCTCCTCGATCTGGGGCCAGGCTAGCCCTCTGCCGGGTCCTGCCGGGTAGGGTTTGGCGGCGTCACATTCCCGTGGATCACCCCAGCGGCGATCCCGCCGCCGGATGCACTGATGTTCACATCATGTCCGGCGGCGACCGCATGATCTGCCGCTGATACCACCCCGGCGGGCAGCTGCGCCTGGATCTGCTGCACTAGAGCGCGCAGGTCAGCCTCAACGCCTGGGTCCTCTTCCAGCAGATCCGTCAGCCGGGTCACCCATTGCGCCTCCAGCGCCGCCCGGGTCCGCTCCAAATCCGCGCCCGTGGCCGCAGCGAGCTGGTCATGTGTCTCTGCTAGGCGTTGCTCGGCTAGCTTCGTCTTGTCCGGGTCACCGCGTCCCAGCAGCCGCGCAAACCCCTTCCTGGCCGCCTCCCACGCATCGGTCACCGCCGCGGTCACCACCGTGTTCCCGGCCAGCGTCGCCAGCGCCATCAGGGCCGCCACCAACGGCATCTCTACCACCCCCTCAGTTCGCAACCTAACCATCGCACGGCACAGGCCACTGCGTCATTAGACGATCGCCGCAAATATGCAGTAGCTACTTCACCCCCGTGTTGGGGCCAGGCTCCGCCGGCGTGAGTGGGATCCGTGAACGGGCAACGTAAGTAGTCTCCGGATCCAGCTTCCGGGCAGCGCAGCAGAGGCGCTACCAGCAACGATCTAGCGAGCGCGAGTCCACCGGCAGCGTGTCCCGATCCGCAGGCTCGACCGTGCTGACCTGCGCCCTGGTCACCCGCGTGCTCTTGGACGGCAGCGGCCGGGCCGTGGGCGTCGAGATGTCGCGCGACGGCGTCATCAGCCAGCTGCGCGCGGGCGGCGACGTGATCCTGTCCGGCGGCGTCATCGGTTCAGCACAGCTGATGCTGCTCAGCGGCATCGGGGCGGCCGAGGACCTGCGGGCGCAGGATATCCCGGTGCGGGCGGACCTGCCGGGGGTCGGCGCGAACCTGCACGACCACATCCTCACTACGGTGGTGTGGGAGTCGCGGCGGCAGGTCCCCGGCGGCCGCGCGAACAAGCTCGAGGCGCAGCTTTTCGCCGCGAGCGATCCGGCGATGGCCGCCCCGGACCTGCAGCCGCTGATGTCGCACGTCCCGCTGCCGGTGGCCGGATACGACGTCCCCGCTGAAGGCAGCGGCTACTCGGTCCTGGCCGGCTGGCGGGGCCGCGAGGTCGCACCGGGACCCGGCGTCCGAACTAGCGAGGAGATCGCCGCGTACATCCGGCGGGCGCTGCTCAGCTACCACCACCAGGTCGGCACCTGCCGGATGGGCGTCGACCGGCTGGCCGTCGTGGACCCGTCCCTGAGGGTGCACGGCGTGCCGGGGCTGCGAGTCGCCGACGCCTCCGTCATGCCGGCCGTCACCTCGGGTAACACCAACGCGGCCACGATCATGATCGGCGAGCGCTGCGCGGACATCATCCTGACGGCCACGGACGTGCGCCGCTAACGGTCGTGGCTGGCGCGGGTATGCCCGACGGCCCTGGTCACCAGCAACACGGCCGCTACGAGCAACCCGAGCCACAGCAATGGCACGGCGGCCCAGAAGACCGCGTGGCCGACCGTCAGGGCGAGAACGAACAGGAGCACGAGGAGCAGAGCGGGGTGGCCGCGTCCGCGTCGGCGCCGCGGGCAGTCCGTAACTGCCGGAGCCCCTGTTTCCGGCAGGTCGTCGAACAAGCCACTCAGGTCGGCCCGGGTCTTGGCGTTCATGGCCCGGCCGACTCGCTCGTCGAACTCGGACTGGTCCAGGCGGCCGTCACCGAAGTGCTCGGCCAGCCGGTCGGCGACCGCCTGGCGCTCGGCATCGGAAACGCGCACGTTCTGATCGGAATGGGGGCCGGAGAACAGCGGGGAGAAACCGCGGGCCCAGGACTGGCTGTACTGCGAAGGCATGATGACGACTCCGTTATCTGAGGTACGGCGTTAGCTGAGGTGTGACGATGTTGGTGTTCATGACTCAAGCGTGCCTCCGCGAGCCAGCCCAGCACATCGGTGACCAGCCCTGGTTTAGCCCTGATACAGCACCGGGCGCATCAGGGTCGGATCAGGGATGTCCCGGATAGCCGTCCCGGCGCGACTGGGCGATGATGGAACCGTGGAGCATCCTGAGCGCTGGCACCGCGACCACCGGCCCCGCGACCGCTGGCCCCGCGATAACTGGCAGAGTGGTCAGTCGCACCGCGGCCCGTTCTGGCTGAGGCACCGGGACGGTAACGGCGGCCCGCTGCGCCGTGACCCGGCTGACCGGCTGGGCGGCGGGGTGGCCGCCGGCGTGGCCGCGTGGCGGGGCTTCAACGTCACTACCGTCCGGATCGTGTTCGTGCTGATCGCCCTGGTATCCGGCGGATGGTTCGTGCCGGTGTACGTCGCGGGCTGGCTTTTCCTGCCGGCGGCCGGCGAACAGGCCAGCATCGGCGGCAAGGCCATGTCCGACTCCAGGGGCATCCGGCTCGCGATCGGCCTCGCGTCGCTGCTCATCCTGGTGCTGCTGGCGATCAGCGCGCTCAACGGCGGCTGGTTCGTCGGCTGGGCCTGGCCGCAGGTGTTCAGCGTGGCCGGGCTGGTGCTGATCTGGCGGAACGCCCCGGCCGAAGAACAGGCCACGCTGCGGCGCCTGCTTGAGCCGGTCGAGACGGCTGCGGACTCCTCGGCCCGGGGCAAGTGGTCGGCGCTTCGCCTGGTGCTCGCGGGCGCTCTGCTCGTCGGCGGCGTGGCCTGGCTGTTCTCGGCTCACAAGAGCCTGGCCCTGCTGCGCCCGCTCGGCGGCGCGGTGCTGGTGATCGCGGCCATCGTGCTGTTTCTCGGCCCGTGGTGGCTGCGGATCGCCCGTGATCTGGTCCTCGAGCGCCAGGCCCGGGTCCGGGCCGAGGAGCGGGCGGACATCGCGGCCCGGGTGCACGACTCCGTGCTGCAGACGCTCGCCCTGATCCAGCGGCGCGCGGACGACCCGCAGAAGGTCGTCCAGCTGGCCCGGATGCAGGAACGCGAGCTTCGTTCCTGGCTGTTCGAGGGCAAAGACCCGAACGAGGTCGACGCGGAGCTCACTCTCGCGGTCGGGGTGCGGCAGATCCAGCAGGACGTCGAGGCCAGGTACGGGGTTCCGGTGGAGGCGGTGACCGTCGGCGACTGCGAGCTCGACGACAGCCTGAACGCCCTCCTCGCGGCGGCCCGCGAGGCGACGGTCAACGCGGCCAAGTGGTCCGGCGCCAGCGTCATCTCGCTGTTCGCCGAGGTGGAGCCGGGTCAGGTATCGCTCGTCGTGCGGGACCGCGGAAAGGGCTTCGACCCTGAGGCGGTCCCGGCCGATCGCAAGGGCCTGGCCGAATCGGTGCACGGCCGGATGACCCGGCGGGGCGGCACGGCGACCGTGACCACCGCCCCGGGCGAGGGCACCAAGGTCACGCTGACGATGGCGCGTCCGATGCCGCGGGGGGGTCTGGGAGGGTCGCTCCCCCCGAATAGCACGGCGAGCAGGACATGAGTACCCCGCGGGTCGTCCTGGTTGACGACCACGGGCTGTTCCGGTCCGGGGTCCGCGCCGAGCTCGGCCGCCAGGTCGAGGTGGTCGGCGAGGCGGACGACGTGCAGCCCGCGATCGACCTGATCGCCGAGCTCCTGCCCGACGTGGTGCTGCTCGACGTGCACCTGCCCGGCGGCGGCGGCCAGGCCGTGATCCAGGCGATCAAGGCCGCCCATCCGCAGGTGCGCTTCCTCGCGCTGTCCGCCTCGGACGCTCCCGAGGACGTGATCGCGGTGATCAGGGCGGGTGCGCGGGGCTACGTGACGAAGACGATCTCCACCGCCGAGCTGGCCGACGCGGTCCGCCGGGTCGCGGCCGGCGACGCGGTGTTCTCGCACCGGCTGGCCGGGTTCGTCCTGGACGCGTTCGCCGCCGCGCCCGCCGGGGACGCCAAGCCGTCGGTCGACCCCGAGCTCGACCAGCTGACCAGCCGGGAACGGGAAGTCCTGCGGCTGATCGCCCAGGGCTACACCTACAAGGAGATCGCCCGCGAGCTGTACATCTCGGTCAAGACGGTGGAAAGCCACGTGTCGTCGGTGCTGCGCAAGCTGCAGCTCTCCACCCGGCACCAGCTGACCAGGTGGGCCACCGAACGGCGGCTGACCTGACTGGCACTGACCTGACGGTGCTGGCCTGTTCGGCATCGCGGTCACCCGGTGCTAGCGCCTGCGCATTGTGACAGGTACGTGACACCGAGGGTGAAACCGGGCTCGTTCGGGAAAAATGTCTTGTGAACCGGTCCGGCGGTCAGCGAGGTGCGGCGGGTCGCGTTTTCCGCCCGCCCGCTAGGGTTGCCGGTCTAGGGCGGCGGGCTGACCATGAGGATGGGCAGGTGGATCACAGAGGTGAATATGCCGTTCGAGGCGATCGAGCGCGAGATCGGTGACGCTTACTTTCGCCTGGCTACCTCGGCCCGGACCGCGCGCTACCGCCAGCGGCATTACCTGGACGGCCAGACCGCCGGGACCCTGTTCGGCACCGTGACCGCGCTGACCGCCGCGCATCCGTGGGCGCTGGACGGCTTCGGCGCCCCGGCCTGGGCGGCCTATCAGCCCGACCCGCAGGCGCCGCCGCCGGACGGCCTGCGCATCGGGGTGCTCCGGATGGGCGAGGGCCTGCCGCCCACGCCGGCCGTGGCGCGGTTCGCCGGCCACGGCCACCTGCTGATCAGCGAGTGCGGGTTCGCCGACGGAGCCCGGTCGCTGCTGCAGGCGCTCACCCTGCGGCTGGCCACGGCGACCAGGCCGGGCACAGTGCGATTCGCGCTCGCCGACCCGGTGGGGCAAGGCCGGCACCTGAGCGCGTTCCTGCGGCTGCCCGCGCAGATGCGCGTCGGCAGCAGCGGGGTCGGGGTCGCCGCCAGCCCCGCCGAGACCGAGGCCTTGCTGACCACGCTGACCAGCCACGTCGTGGAGGTCACGCAAACCCGGCTGACCAACGTCTACGACTCGGTGGAGGCCTACAACGCGGCCACCACCGGGGCCACCATCCCCTACCACGTCCTGGTCCTGGCCGGCTTCCCGGCTGGCGTCAGCGACCGGGCCGCGGAGCTGCTCGGCCGGCTGGCCCGCAACGGGCCCAGGAGCGGGCTGTACATCGTGGCCACGGTTGATCCCGGGCTCCCGATGCCGCGCGACTTCGACCTGGCGGCGCTGACCGCACTGGGCACGACCCTGAGCCTGGACCCGCACGGGAACCTCAGCTGGGATGACCCGGATTTCGGCGTCGGCGTGATCGAGCCCGACGAGATGCCCAGCGCGGCCCAGGCCAACCCGTGGCTGGACGCGGTCGGCGCGGCGGCCGGCTCCGCAGCACGAGACCTTCCCTTCGGCCGGATCGCCATCGCCCCGGCCCAGCGCTGGACCTCTTGCACCACCGACGGCCTGGACGTGCAGATCGGCGTGGACAGCAAGGGCGAGCCGCAGCACTTCGTCATGGGGGTCCGCGGCGTGCACCACGGCCTGGTCGGCGGGGACGTCCGGATGGGCAAGACCAACCTGCTGCACGTGCTGATCAGCCAGCTCGCCCTGGCGTACCCGCCGGAGGAGCTCGAGCTCTACCTGCTCGACTTCAAGGAGGTCGAGTTCGACGCCTACCTGACCGAACGGCTGCCGCACGCCCGGGCGATCACCTCCCGGACCGACCGCGAGTTCGGGCTGAGCATGCTGCGCCGCTTCCACGACGAGATCGACCGGCGGGCCCGGCTGTGCCGCGAAGCGAAGGTCACCGACCTGCCCGACTACCGCCTGGTGACCGGGCAGGTGCTGCCCCGCGCGCTGGTGATCATGGATGAGTTCCAGGTGCTGTTCAGCGAGGAGGACCGGCTCGCGCGCGAGGCCGGGCGGCTGCTGGCGGACATCGCTAAGCGGGGCGCGGCGTTCGGGCTGCACCTGCTGCTGGCCACCCAGTCCCCGGGCGGGCCGCTCGCGGCCTACCTGCGGCCCGTCTACGAGCAGATGGCGCTGCGGATCGCCCTCGGCTGCACCCAGCCGAGCGTCTCCCAGGCCATCCTCGGCGAGGGGAACGACGCCGCCACCAAGCTGATCCGCGCCGGGGACGCGATCTACAACGACCGCCGCGGCGAGGGCGCCAACCCGGTCATGCGGATCGCGATGCTGCCCACCAGGGAACGGCTCACGCTGATCGCGGACATCCGGGCGCTCGGGGCCGGGCGGGAGTACCCGCCGCCGGCCAGTTTCGACCCCGACGCGGCCGCGGTCTTCGCCCCCGGGACGCCTGGGCCGGGGGCGGCCTGGCCCGGCCCGGCCGTCCCGGGGCACGCCGTGCAGGCGTGGCTGGGCGAGGCGATCGAGATCAAGCCCGCCACCACGGCGACGTTCGAACGCTACATCCGGTCCAACCTGCTCATCGCGGGCAGCGAGGAACACGGCCACGGGCTGCTCCTGGCCACCCTGCTCAGCGCCGCGGTCCAGTGCTCCCCGGCCCGCGTCCGCTTCACCATCGCCGAGTTCACCCGGCCCTCGTCGCCGTTTCACGGTTTCTTCGCCCCGCTGGAGAACCTGCCGCACGAGGTGCGGATCGCCGACCGCCGGACGGCCGAGGCGGCGCTGGACGATCTCATCGACGACCTGGACGCCCGGCTGGCCGCCTCCGACGGGGCGGCCGCCCAGCCCGAACGGTTCTTCCTCATCGCCGGGATGCACCGCTGGCATGAACTGCTGGCCGAGGGCGACTACGGCCGGCCCAGCGAGATCTCGGCCCGCCTGGTCCGCCTGGCCGACAAGGGCCCGGACGCCGGCATCCACGTAGTGGCCTGGACCGACGGCTACGCCACCGCAGAGCGCGCGCTGCGGCGGGCGGGCATCGGCTTCTTCGGCCTCCGCGCGGTGCTCCGCGTGCTGTCCCCCGCGGAGAGCGACGCGCTGCTCGGGGTGTCCGCCGCCGCCAGCCTGGACGACGACCGAGCTCTGTACCGGGACACCGAATGGCCCGCCGAACAGGTAGAGAAGTTCAAGCCGTACTCGACCGCCTCTCTTTACGCCTTCGCCCAGGAAGCCCTCGCGAGCGGGAGATGGAGCACGAGCGAGAGATGGAGCACAGCATGACCGAGCAGGAGCGGGCCATCTCCGCGGCCATGGCCACGTCCCCCTACCTCTCCCTCCGCCAGGCGGTCCGGCCGGCCATCCTCGCCCACTGGCTGCTGGCTTCAGACCAGGAGCGCGCGGGCAAGCTGGCCGCGGAGTGCGAGGACCTGCTCTTCCTCACCAGGGAACTGCTGAAGGCCGCCGGGCGGGTGCGCATCCTCGCCGAGCCGGCGCCTTCGGCCGAGTTGCCGGACTTGCCGGACTTGCCAGATTTGCCCGAGAGCGGCGGTGACCGGCGGGCACAGCTCCTGGACGCCTACGCTGAGGCCGGGCTGCTATGGGCGAAGGTGGTGGGGTGTTCGGTGGCCCTGGCCGGAGCCCTGATCGACCGGGGCGAATGGGATGACGTGCGCCGGCTGGCCGGCTTCCTGGCCGGAGCCGGGGAAGAAAGCGCCGCCGCGGACCTGCGGATACAGCTCGGGAAGGCGGTCTTCCAAACCCATCGTGAACAGCTGCAGGGCATCAGCAACACCATGTCACCGGCCGCGATCTCCGCAGCCATCGATGCGCTGCGGGCGGTGCTGCGCGATGTTCCCGAGGAGTTCCCCGACCGGAACAGGGAGGTCAACCGGTTCCTGACGCCGCTCGCCTCGGCCATCCACGCCATCATGAAGGACCAGGACATCGACATACCGTTTACCAGCAGGGTCGAGCACATCGCCACCGGCGGCGTCGCGAAATACCCGGATCTCGTCACGATGAGCCTCGACGAGCTTGCCGCTGAATTCGAAGGCACCTGCAGATGACCCGGCAGGAAACGAAACAGGAGAAACGCCCATGGCTGGGGTTATCAACGATATTGAGGCGCTGGCGGAGTTCCGGGCCCAGCTGATGCGGTTCAACCATGACCTGGCCGAGAACTTCGCGACCATCCAGGGTCACTGGCGTGAGCTCGGGGAGGTATGGCGGGACGACATGTACCGGCTGTTCGGCGAGGCACTCGAGGAGGTCACCCCGGGCATCGCGCAGTACCTGTCGGCGACCGAAGGCCACGAGGCGCACCTCGCGGCGCTGATCGAGCGGCTTCGAGCCTACCTCGAGACCGGCGCCGGGGCGGGCCTTGGAGTCGGCCGGCCCGAGGCGGGCCGCGGGACGGAGCGGCGTGACCAGCGTCCACGCTGACATCGACGCCCTGAAGGGACTCCGCGAGGCGCTGGTCAGGTACCGGCACGCCCAGCGGGAGGTGGCCAGCCGGGGCGAGGAGGAGATCAAGGTGGTCCGCGCGTCGCTGGAGGCCAAGGCGAGCCGCTGGCGTGCCCAGCTGGAGCAGTGCCAGGCCGAGTTCGGCGCCTGCCAGGAGCGGGCGGCCCAGGCGGCCGCGGGCAGTGCGGCCGACGGGCCGGTGGCCGGCGACGACCCGGTGGACTGTTCGGGCTACGCCCAGGCGGTCGAACAGTGCGGGGAACGGCTGGAGCAGATCCGCCGCTGGCAGCAGCGGATCGACGCCGAATCCAGCGAGTTCCAGGGCACCGCCAGCCGGTTCGGCGACCTGCTGGAGAACGACCTGCCCCGCACCGAGGAGCACCTGCTGGCCCTCATCAGGAGCCTAGAGGCGGCCCGCCGCGTCCAGGCCCCCGGCGCCTGATCCGGCATGGTTACCCGACCATGGTGACCCGACCGGACCGGGACGGCGATCAGCAGCTCCGCCTGCTCGACGACGCCTGGGACAAGGCCTCGCAGCACTGGCACGACGGCATGACCCGCCAGTTCGACACCGACCACTTGACTCCGCTGCTCCGCGAATCCCGCGGCTACCTGGAAGCCCTGCGCAAGCTGATGGACATGCTCGACGCCGCCGAACGCGACACCGAGGGCTAGCCGCGGGCTAGCCGACCTTGCCGCAGGCCGGAGCCTTGCCGCAGGCCGGGCCCTTCAGCCGGGCGAGACCAGCGAGTTCAGGCGGGCGAGGCAGGCGGCCGGGTCTACCTCGGCCAGGACCAGGTCGTCGAAACTTGACCGCTCGGCCAACACGCTGAGCAGTTCGGGGCGCAGGGGCTTGCCCGTGGCGCGGTCGACGGTGCTGACCCGGCCGGTGAACGCGACGGCCCGCACCACGTCAGGCGGGGTGGCGCTGAATATCTCGTGCAGCGTGCGGAGCGCGACGGCCGATACGAGCCGTTCGTAACACTTGATGATCTCGCTTTCGGCCCGCGGCACCGGCTCGATTTCGTCCCGCGGCTTGACGTAACGGTACGCACGCGCCGAGGGCACCACGCGCCGCGGCGGAAGCTCGAAGTCCACCGCGACCTCCCGGCGCTCCGGCCGGTAGGCCACCTGGTACTCGCGCGGAAAGCCGTCCGGGTACTTCGAAGCCCGCAGTACGCCGTCGACGAACCACTGCACGGCCTCGGCATCGCCGGCCGCGAAGGCCGACTGGCGGCTGGTGACGTACGCGTTCCGCGCCACCGCTCGCGCGCGTTCCTCGGTGACCTTCCGGTCGTACCGGGCCTTGGCAGCGGCAAGCGCCCGCCGCCGCTCAGCGGTCTGGATTCCGTGCTCTGCCTGAGCGGCCTCGAAACGGGCTCGCGCCTCCGCCATCTGGCGGGCGTGGCGCACGGCGACGGCCAGGAAGCGGCCGAGCCCGGCCGGCGGGACGGGCGCGTAATCATTCCAGTCCGGCGCGGGAACAGCGTCCCCTAGCGGGCCGGGATCGAATTCGGGTGTCCGCGGAACGGCCATGAGCCGATCGAAGCTCAGCGGCCGGAGCGGCAGAACGCTGGTCAGGACCTCATCGAGTGCCTTCATCCGCTCCTGCACCGCAGCGGTCTTGTCGTCCGCCTCCTGCTGCTGAGACTCACGATGCTCCTGCTGGCGGAGCCGTTCCTGCTCGCCTGATCGTTGCCGTCGCTCCCGCGCCAGCCGGTCGTCTTCACGCCGCTGGTCGGCCAGGCGTTGCTCCAACGCCGCGAGGCTTCCGCTTCGGGCCATAACTCCCCTGGTCTGCGCGCCTGGTTCAGGCTCCGACAGCTACGTCATGACGATAACCGGAGCCGCGGACCGGGAAAAGCCCGGGCCGCCGCTACCGCGCGCCGGGCGGGTCGGGGTCGTAGCGGTGGTAGGTCGCGGCCATCGTGCCGTCCGGGTCGAGCCTGCGCAAGATGGCGTCGGCGATGCCGGTCAGCTGGCGGACCTGTTCGGGGGTCAGCGCGTCGATGACGTGCTGCCGGACGTTGGCGACGTGGCCCGGTGCGGTGTCCAGCACCTTGTTCCAGCCGGCCGGGGTCAGCCGGACGTTGGTGGCCCGGGCGTCCTGCGGGCACGGGAAGCGTTCCACCAGGCCCCGATCCTCCAGCCGGCGTATCACGTGGGAGAGCCGGGGCAGGGTGGCGCTGGTCTGCGCGGCCAGGGATGTCATCCGCAGGGTCCGCTGCGGCGCCTCGGACAGCATCGCGAGGGTGTAGTAGTCGAAGTGCGTCAGCTCCGCGTCGTGGCGCAGCTGGGAGTCGAGCACGCCGGGCAGCAGCTCCAGGACCGCGGCCAGCCGCACCCAGGCGGCCAGCTCCTCGTCGTTCAGCCATTGCGTGTCCACCGCTACATTATTCCAGCAAATAGTTGTCACTACAACTATTTGGTGATACCGTCTTGGTTGTAGAGACAACTAATCACCCTCGGTCGGACCTCAGGAGCACTCCATGACGCACGTCAGTCCTGAGGAGCCCGTATGACATCCCCCGGAGCCCGCGGCAGCACCGCGGCCGCCGACCGCCGCGTTCCCGCCCAGCACCCGTTCGCCGCGCACCTGCGCCGGGTCGCCGATGCCGAGCGAGCCGCGGCACACCGCCTGTGGACCCCCGAGGACAGGCCGCTGCCCAGCCTGTACATCAGCCACGGCGCCCCGATGCTGTTCGAGATGACCGGCTGGATGACCGAATTGCACTCCTGGGCGCGGGCGCTGCCCAAGCCGAAGGCCATCCTCATCGTCTCCGCGCACTGGGAGTCCGCTCCGCTCAGCATCAGCAGCAGCGAGCCCCGCGAACTCGTCTACGATTTCGGCGGCTTCGACCCGATGTACTACCAGATGCGGTACGACACCCCGGCCGCCACCGAACTCGCGCAGCAGGTCGCCAAGCTCATGCCCGACACCGAGCCGGTGCACGAGCACCACAGCCGCGGCCTGGACCACGGAGCGTGGGTACCGATGAAGATCATGTACCCCGACGCCGACATCCCGGTCCTGCAGCTCAGCATGCCGACCCACAACCCCGGGCGGTTGCTGGACCTTGGCCGGCGCTTGCGGCCGCTGCGCGAGGCCGGGGTCCTGGTGATCGGGTCGGGATACATGACCCATGGCCTTCCGTTCATCGACTGGAGCAACCTCGACCACGTGCCGGGCTGGTCCTCGGACTTCGACACCTGGGCGTCGGACGCGCTGGCCCGCGGCGACGTCGACGAACTCGCGGCCTTCCGCACCCGCGCACCCGGCATGCCGTACGCCCACCCCACCGTGGAGCACTTCACGCCGCTGTTTGTCACGCTCGGCGCCGCCACCGACCCGACCGCGCCGCCCACCACGACCATCGACGGCTACGCCCTCGGCCTGGCCAAGCGGTCGCTCCAAGCGGCCTGACGCCGAAACCGGGACGATGCCGGAGAAGTAGGCCTCGGCTGGCGTTAGGCCCGGGGCTGGCGTTTGGGTCGCGGCCCAAGATCTGGCGGACCGAAATGGTTGCGTACGCCATTGATCCGGCCGGTATCCCTATGCCAGCGTCGGCGGTGCGGACCTGCGCAAAGAAGCTCAGGCCCGTAACGGGTCACTGCCGCGGACGGCTCAGGAGGATGCGATGGACGGGAACGGCTCCGCTGGCCACGGTGGGGCGGCCAGGTTCCTGCTTCCTTCGGAGATCGCCGACGCGCCGGGGGCTGAGGGCTGGCGGTCGATGTACCCCTATTTCACCCGGTTCCAGCCGGAGGACGACAAACGCTTCTGGTTCTACAACTCCATGCACTTCCCCGAGCCGATGCCGGCCTTCGACACGATCACCGCCGAGATCCCGTACAGCGCGATCGGAGCCAACACCGCCCGGGTGTTCGTCTTCCCGACCACGCTCGGCATCGAGCACCGCATCGTCAACGGGCGGGTCTACATCACCGCCAACCCGGTCACCGATCCCGAGGAGATCGGGCGCCGGGCGGCGATCTTCGGCGAGCGGGCCGGCTACTACTTCGAGAACTGGGACACGCTCTACCAAGGCTGGAAGGCGCGCATCAAGGGCCTGATCGACGAGATCGCGTCGGTCAGCGTGCCCCAACTGCCGGAGTTCGACGACGCCGCGGTCGTCACCGGATCGACCGGCGTGGCGCAGAACCACTACGTACGGGAGAACTTCCACCGGTGCCTGGACCTGTTCTCGGTAATGTGGCACCACCACACCGAGTTCCTGATGCTCGGCTACGGCGCCTACGTGGTGTTCTTCCAGTTCTGCAAGCAGGCGTTCCCGGAGATCAGCGACCAGACGGTGGCCCGCATGGTGGCCGGCATCGACGTGATGATGTACCGGCCCGACGACGAGCTCCGCAACCTGGCCCGGGTGGCCGTCGAGGCCGGGGTGGACGACCTGTTCACCGAGGGATGCTCGCCATCGCAGGTGCTGGCGGCGTTGGCCGACCGCGGCGAGGGCGGCAAGACCTGGCTGGCCGCCCTCGAGCAGGCGCGCGAGCCCTGGTTCAACGTGTCCACCGGCGACGGCTTCTACCACCACCACCGCAGCTGGTCCGACGACCTGACGGTTCCGTTCGCCGCGCTCCCCCGGTACGTGGCCCAGGTCCGCGACGGCCTGCTCGCCGACCGGCCCACCGAGGCGCTGCGGGCCGAACGGGAACGGATCGCGGCCGAGTACCGGGACCTGCTCGGCACCGAGGAGGAACAGGCCGCGTTCGACCAGATGCTCGGCCTGTGCCGGGTGGTGTTCCCGTACGTGGAGGACCACAAGTTCTACTGCGAGCACTGGTTCACCACGCTGTTCTTCGGCAAGATCCGCGAGTTCGGCGCGCTGCTGGCGCGCTTCGGGGTCCTCGCCGAGGCCGAGGACGTATTCCAGTTGCACCACACCGAGGTCGACCAGGCGCTGTCGGACGTGATGCTGGCCTGGGCCGCGGGCGGCACGCCGCTCGGCGCGGCCCACTTCCAGCCCATCGTGGCCGAACGCAAGCGGATGCTGGAAGCCCTGCGCGCCTGGTCGCCGCCGCCCGCCCTCGGCCCGGTGCCCGAAGCGCTCAACGACCCGGCCGTGCACATGCTCTGGGGCGTCACCCAGCAGACGATCGAGGCCTGGCTGCGGCCTGACGAGGGCGAGATCCGCGGCTGCGGCGCCTCCTCCGGCATCGTGGAGGGGCCGGCCAGGGTGCTGACCGACGTCAACCAGATCGGGGAGGTCCGCGACGGCGAGATCCTGGTCTGCCCGGTGACCGCGCCGAGCTGGGCACCGGTGTTCGGCAAGATCAGGGCGGCGGTCTCCGACATCGGCGGCTCGATGTCGCACGCGGCGATCGTCGCGCGGGAGTACGGCATGCCGGCCGTGGTCGGTACCGGCGACGCGACCAAGCGGATCAGCACCGGCCAGCGGGTACGCGTCGACGGCGACCGCGGGATCGTCCAGGTCATCGGGTGACCGCTCGTTTTGTCCGCGGGCTCGCCGACGTGGGCGCCGCGGACACGGCCTGGGCCGGCGGCAAGGCGGCAGCCCTGGGTGAGCTGGCCCGCGCCGAGATACCCGTCCCGCGCGGCTACGTGATCACCGTGGCGGCGTTCAACCTGGTCATGGCGGCGCTCGATCCGTCCGGTGCGATCCGCGGCGCGCTCGGGGATGTGCCCGCGGACGATCTTGCGGCCATCGCGCACGCCGCGGCCGACCTGCGCGCCCGGATCACGGCGGCACCGCTGCCACCCGAGGTGGCGGCCGAGATCACATCCGCGTACCAGCGGCTCGGGGCTCAGCAGCCGGATGAGATGGCGGTGGCGGTCAGGTCGAGCGCCACCATGGAGGACAGCCCGGAGGCCAGCTTCGCCGGGCTGCAGGACAGCTACCTGGCGGTCCGCGGCGCCGGCGCCGTGCTTGACCGGGTGCGCTCCTGCTGGGCCAGCCTGTACAACGACGAGTCGGTCAGCTACCGGCGCCGCCGGGGCACCGGCGAAGGCGGCCTGGCCATGGCCGTCGTCGTCCAGCGCATGGTCAGCCCGCGCGCGGCCGGGGTGATGTTTACCCGCAGCCCGGTCACCGGCGACCGCTCGGTGGTGGCCATCGAGGGAACCTGGGGGCTCGGCTCGGCCCTGGTGGCCGGCGAGGTGACGCCGGACAGCTTCACGGTGAGCAAGGTGACCGGTGAGATCACCGGGCGACGGGTCAGTGCCAAGCTGCGGGCACATTCATTTGGGCCGAACGACCAGGGGATCTCCGCTCAGCCCATGCCCACCGCCCTGCGACGGTCGCCCTGCCTGAGCGACGATGAGGCCCGCGCGCTCGCCCTGGTCGGCCGGCGGGTCGAGGAGCACTACGGCGTGCCCCAGGACATCGAGTGGGCGCTGCTCGGCGACAGCCCGGGTTGCCCGGCCTTGCACGGTGACCCCGCGGACCGCATCGTGCTGCTGCAAAGCCGCCCGGAGACGGTCTGGGCGGCCCGCGAGCGCCCGCCCGTCGCGGCTCCGAAACCCCGCGCCAGCGACCATGTCCTGGCCTGGCTCCAGAAGGCGCTGTGATGGACAGCCCTGTTGTGAACGGCCCTGTTGTGGACAGCCCTGTTGTGGACGGCCCTTTATGGACGGCACTGCGATGGACCTCACCGACGCCGACGTCACGGACATACTCGCGCTGCTCGACTCGCTGCCCTACGACGAGCTGGACCTGGAGACCCCGCGGTTCCGCCTGACCATCCGCCGTACCTCGCACGGCTGGACCCAGTCCACCCAAGTCCTGTCCGCGCCGGCTCCCCTGGAAACGACAACGATGGAACATCGTGGTCGTCAGGGCGACATCAATGCTCCATCGTTGTCGTCGGCCGCGGGCGCGGGCCAGGCCAGCGGCAAGGTTAGCGAGGCTGAGGAGGCTGATGGGGAGCTGGTGGCGGTGCGGGCGCCGCTGCCGGGGACGTTTTACCGGGCGCCGCGGCCGGGGGCGGCGCCGTTCGTGGAGGTGGGCAGCCGGGTCAGCGCGGACACGGTGATCGGGATCGTGGAAACCATGAAGCTGATGAACTCGGTGCACGCGGGGGTAGCCGGCACGGTTGCCGAATTCTGCGTGGCCAACGCCGAGTTCGCCGCGCACGGGGCCACCTTGCTGCGCATCCGGGCGGACACATGATCCTGCGGCGGGTGCTTGTCGCCAATCGCGGCGAGATCGCCGTTCGCGTCCTGCGCACGTGCCAGCGCCTGGGCATCGAGACCGTGCTGGCGGTCTCGGACGCCGACGCGGACTCGGTGCCGGCCCGGCTGGCCGACAAGGCGATCCGGATCGGGCCGGCCAGCGCGGCAGACAGTTACCTGAACGTGGCGGCGATCGTCGCGGCCGCGGCCGCGACGGGAGCGGACGCGATCCACCCGGGCTACGGCTTCCTGTCGGAGAACCCGCGGCTCGCGCGGGCGTGCGAGGCGGCAGGCATCGTGTTCATCGGGCCGAGCGCGGACGTGCTCGAGGCGACAGGGGACAAGCTCGCGGCGCGGAACCACGCGGTGGCCGCGGGACTCCCGGTGCTGCCGGGCGGGCTGGTCGACGCGGCCGGTGCCGGAGCGGGGGGCGCGGGCGGGGCGGCAGGCGCGGGCGGGGCGGCAGGCGCGGGAGCGCTGGCCCACGCCGCGGACGCGGCCAGGCTGGCAGAGCGGATCGGGTATCCGGTGCTGGTCAAGGCGGCGGGGGGCGGCGGCGGGCGGGGGCTGCGGGTGGTCCGCGATCCGGGTCAGCTCGCCGGGGCGGTGGCGGTGGCCAGCGCGGAGGCGCAGGCGGCGTTCTCCGATCCGCGGGTGTACCTGGAGCGGTACGTCTCCTCCGCCCGGCACGTCGAGGTGCAGCTGCTGGGCGACGGGGAGAACGTGATCCACCTCGGCGACCGGGACTGCTCGGTGCAGCGGCGCTATCAGAAGCTGATCGAGGAGGCACCGGCGCCGCGGCTCGGCGAGACGCTGCGGGTCGGGATGCGGGCGGCGGCGGTCGCCCTCGGCCTGCAGCTGAAATACCAGGGCCTGGGCACGGTGGAGTTCCTGGTCGACGCCGAAGCGGCCGCGTTCTGGTTCCTCGAGGTGAACGCGCGCATCCAGGTGGAGCATCCGGTGACCGAGGCGGTCACCGGGCTCGACCTGGTCGCCGAGCAGATCGCGGTCGCGGAGGGGCGCGGGCTGCGGCTGGCCCAGGCCGATGTCTGCCTGCGCGGGCACGCGATCGAATGCCGGATCAACGCGGAAGACCCGGCGGCCGGGTTCCGGCCGAGCCCGGGCACCGTGACCAGCGCGGTCTTCCCGGCCGGGCCAGGTATCCGGGTGGACACGCACGTCCAGGCGGGTTCGGCGGTGCCGCCGCAGTACGACAGCCTGCTGGCGAAACTAGTGGTGAGCGGGCCGAGCCGGGCCGAGGCGCTGGCCCGGCTGCGCGGCGCGCTGGCCCGGTGCGAGATCGGCGGGGTGGCGACCACCGTGGGCGTGCACGCGGCACTGGCCGCCGACCCGGAGTTCGCCGCGGGCGCCGTCGCCACCGACTTTCTCGCCGGGTGGCTGGGGCGGGAAACCTGGTCCGTTAGGGACGCAAAAGATGGTTAAGGTGCAGCTGACCGACGTCTCGCTGCGGGACGGCAACCAGAGCCTGTGGGGGGCCACCGGGCTTCGCACCGAGCACATCCTGCAGATCGCCCCGGTGCTGAACCGGGTCGGGTTCCGGGCGCTCGACTTCATGTCGAGCACGGCCATGGGGGTGGCGGTGCGGACGCACCGGGAGGACCCGTGGCAGCGGATCCGGCTCACCCGGGCCGCGGTGCCGGACGCGCACCTGCAGTTCATCGGCACCGGGCTGCGGTTCATCTCCTGGGAGCGGGCACACCCGGAGGTGCTGCAGCTGGTCTACGACCGGCTGGTGGCGGCCGGGATAACGCGGTTCGTGGTGCTCGACCCGACGCACGACATGGACGCGGTGCGGCAGAGCGCGCGGATGATCCGGCAGGCCGGCGGGACCGAGATCATCATGGCGCTCACTTACACGATTTCGGCGGTCCACGACGACGCCTTCTACGCCGGGATCGCCGGGCAGGCCGCCGCGTCGCCCTACATCGACCGCGCCTACATCAAGGACCCCGCCGGGCTGCTGACACCGGAGCGGGCCCGCACGCTGATCCCGGCCGTGCGGGCGCGCCTGGGCGGCAAGCCGCTGGAGCTGCACGCGCACTGCACGATCGGGCTGTCGCCGCTGGTCTACCTGACCGCACCGGACCTGGGCGTGGAGGTGCTGCAGACCGGCTGCGGCGCGCTGGCCGACGGGTCCTCGCTGCCCGACGCCGAGCGCGTCGTGGCCAACCTGCGCGAGCTCGGGCACACGGTGGACGTGGACGACCGGCTGCTGGCCCGGGCGGCACGGTACTTCGACCGGCTCGCGGCGGCCGAGTCGCTGCCGTCCGGCCAGCCGCGACCGTACGACGCGGCGTTCACCCGGCACCAGCTGGCCGGCGGCGTGCTGACCACGCTGCGGCGTCAGCTGGCCGAGCTCGGGCTCGGTGAGCGGTTCGGCGCGGTGATCCAGGAGGTGAGCCGGGTCCGGGCCGAGCTCGGCTACCCGATCATGGTCACCCCGTTCCCGCAGATGGTGATGGGGCAGGCTTTGTCCAATGTCATCGGGGGGTCTGGGCCACTGGGGTCTGGGGTGTCCCCAGGTGGCACTGTGTCCCCCGGGGCCAGCACAGTGCTGGGCGGTTCCCGGTATGAGGTGGTGCCCGACCAGGTGATCAGGTACGTGCTCGGCAGCTTCGGCAAGCCGACAGCGCCGGTCGAGCCGTGGGTGCTCGACCGGATCCTGGACCGGCCGCGGGCCCGGGAGCTGGCGGCCGAGCCGCCGCCGCTGTCCGTGGCCGAACTGCGCCGGCGGTGGCCGCGCGGGATCTCGGACGAAGAGCTGCTGCTGAGGTTCGCCATGCCCGCCGAAGAGGTGGACGCCATGCTGGCCGCGGCCCCGGCGGCACGGCACTACACCCCGGAGGCACAGCCGGTGCTGCGGCTGCTGCGCGAGCTCGGCACGCGGCCGCCGGTTTCGCGCCTGGTCGTGGACAAGCCGGGGTTCCGGCTCTCGCTGCGGGGGCCGGCCGGTGCATAGCGATCTGATCCGGGAGCGGCTGGCGGCCGCACGCGGGTTCGTGTTCGACATGGACGGCACGCTGGTGCTCGGCGACCGGCATAACCACGGGCTGCGGCCGCTGCCCGGCGCGCTGGAGATCACGAGCTGGGCGACGCGGCGCGGGCTGCCGTTCGTCGTGTTCACCAACGGGACCACCCGGACGCCCGCGGACTACGCGCGGACCATGCGGGACATCGGGTTCGGCCTGCCAGACGAGGCGCTGCTGACCCCGGCCAGCAGCGCGGTCCGGGTCCTCGTCCGGGCCGGCTACCAGCGGGTGATGGTACTCGGCGGGCCCGCGCTGGCCGAGCCGCTGCGGCAGGCTGGCCTGCAGGTCGTGCCGCCTGCTGCCGGTACCGCGGCCGACGCGGTCCTGGTGGGCTGGTTCCCCGAGTTCACCATGCCCGCGCTTGAGGCCGCCTGCCACGCGGTCTGGGGCGGGGCCGAGCTGCACAGCTGCTCGCAAACCCCGTTCTTCGCGGTGGACGGCGGCCGGGCGCTCGGCACCTCCCGGGCCATCTCCGCGATGATCAGGTCGCTGACCGGCTGCGGGCTCCGGGTGGTGGGCAAGCCGTCGATCGACGCGCTGCGCAGCGCGTCGGATCGGCTGGGCGTGCCGACCACCCAGTTGGCCGTAGTTGGCGACGACCCCCAGCTCGAGGTGCCGATGGCGCACCGCGGCCGGTCGCTGGCCATTGCGGTGGGCACCGGCCTGGGTGGTTCGGCGCGCTACGACGGGCTGCCCGTCTCGCGCCGCCCGCATCTGCGGGTGCGGGGCGTGGACGAGCTGCTGGCGATCATGACCGAGGGGAGCGAGTGGGGGGCATGACGAAGATGCAGGCGGTGGGGTTCACGGAGTTCGGCGGGCCGGAGGTGCTGCGGCTTGTCTCGCTGCCGGTTCCGTCGCCCGGGCCTGGCCAGGTGCGGGTGCGGGTCGCCGCGGCGGCGGTGAACCCGACCGACCTGGCTTTCCGGTCCGGTGGGCACCGGTCCATGCCCCCCGGCGTCCGGCCACCCTACGTGCCCGGGATGGATCTGGCCGGGGTGGTCGACATCGCTGGCCCGGACGCGGCCGGGTGGGCGCCCGGCGACCGGGTGATGGCGGCGGTCTCGCCGTGGGAACCCGGCGGCGGGGCGCAGGCGGAGTACGTGGTGGTGTCCGCCGACGCGCTCGCCCGGGTGCCCGAGCGGATCAGCCTGCGGGCGGCGGCCACCTTGCCGATGAACGCGCTGACCGTCCGGGCCGCCCTGGACGAGCTGGCCCTGCGGCCCGGCCAGACGCTCGGGGTGACCGGGGCGGCGGGCGCGGTCGGCGGGTACGCGATCCAGCTGGGGCGCTCCGAAGGGCTGCGGGTGGTCGCCGACGCCAGCCCGGCAGACGAGGCCCTGGTCAGCGAGCTCGGCGCGCACGTGGTGGTGCCGCGCGGACCAGGCGTGGCGGGGCGGATGCGGCAGGTGCTTCCGGCCGGCGTCGACGCCCTGCTGGACGCGGCGGTGACGGGCCCGCCGGTGCTCGCCGCGGTCCGGGACGGCGGGCAGGTCATCGCGGTGCGGTCGTTCCCGGGCGAGACCGAGCGCGGGATCACCGTGTCCCTGGTGCTGGTCTTCGGGCACCTGCACGAGGGGGACAATCTGGCCCGGCTGGCGGAGCTTGCCGCCAAGGGCGTGCTGTCCCTGCGCGTGGCCGACGCGCTGCCGGCCGCGCAGGCGGCCGAGGCGCACCGCCGGTTCGAGGCGCACGGCGTGCGCGGCCGGCTGGTTCTGACATTCTGATCCCTGTGGAGTACGTGTTCAGGAAGCCGACCGGCAGCCCAGCCGACCGGGGCGCCGCACCGCCGCGGTACCGGCGAGAAGACGGGCCGCCGGGCATGATCATCGAGCGGGACGTGCCGGTGCCGGTCCGAGGCGGGGTCACCGTCTACGCCGACGTGTTCCGGCCCGCCGACGAACGGCCCGCTCCCCCGCTGATCGCCTGGTCCCCGTACGGCAAGCACGCCGGCCCCCAGCTGCCGGAGCGGTACCCGGACGGCGGGGTCGCACCCGGCCAGCTCTCCCCGTATACCGCGTTCGAGTCACCCGACCCGGTCTACTGGACGGCGCGCGGGTACGCCGTGGTGAACGCCGACATGCCGGGAACCTGGTACTCCACCGGCGACGCGACGTTCCTATCTCCCGAGGAAGCCCTGCGCGGCCACGACCTGATCGAGTGGGCCGGCACGCAGAGCTGGAGTAACGGCCGGGTGGGCATGTCGGGGGTCTCCTACCTGACCTCCAGTCAGTGGACGATCGCCGCCACCCGGCCGCCGCACCTGGCCGCGATCAACCCGTGGGAAGGCTGGAGCGATACCTACCGCGAGGTGGCCAGGCACGGCGGCATCCCGGAGACGTACTTCTGGCCGTACATCGGGGAACGCTGGGGGTTCGGGACCGGCCGGATCGAGGACCTGGCCGCCGAGACCGCCGCCCATCCGTTCTTCGACGACTTCTGGGCGTCCAAGGCGGCGCCGTTGTCCCGCATCACCGCGCCCGCGTACGTGGTCGCGAGCTGGTCGGACCAGGGGCTGCACACCCGGGGGACGTTCGAGGGGTTCACCGCGATCGGCTCGGCGCGAAAATGGCTGGACGCGCACGGCGGGAAGAAGTGGGGCTACTACTACAGCGAGCAGGGCCTGCGGCGGCAGCAGGCGTTCTTCGACCACTTCCTCAAAGGGCTGGACACCGAGGTCAGCGAGTGGCCGCGGGTGCGCTACCAGGTCAGGGACGCCGGGCAAGTCGGGGACGCCGGGCAGGTCAGGGACGCCGGGCAAGTCGGGGACGCCGGGCAGGTCAGGGACGCCGGGCAGGCCGGCCGCGAGCGGACCGCGACCGACTGGCCGGTTCCCGGCACCTCGCACCTGCCGCTGTACCTGGAGGCCGGCTCGGGCACGCTGAGCCGCTCGCGGCCTGCCGCGGCTTCGGTTTCCTACGACAGCGAGCGGGCTGGCCACGGGCGCGGCCGGGCCACGTTCGACTTCCGCTTCGACGCTGCGGCCGAGCTGATCGGCGGCATGAAGCTGCGGGTCTGGATGGCCGCGCCGGACGCCGATGACCTGGACGTGTTCGTCGCGGTGCAGAAGCTCGACGCCTACGGCGACCTGGTGGGCTTCCCGTTCTACGCGGTATTCGAAGACGGCCCGGTGGCGCTGGGCTGGCTGCGGGCGTCCCACCGGGAGCTCGACCAGACGCGGTCGCGGCCGTGGCAGCCGGTGCTGGCGCACCGGCGGGCGCTTCCGCTGGCACCGGGCGAGATCGTGCCGCTGGAGATCGAGATCCTGCCGTCAGGCACGCGGTTCGGGCCGGGTGAGACGCTGCGGCTAGTCATCCAGGGCCGCGACATCTACCGCCACCCCAGGCCGCTGATCCAGGCGCTGCACGATGACCTGGCCAACCGCGGCCGGCACGTCATCTACAGCGGCGGCGAGTACGACTCGCACCTGCTCGTGCCCGTGCTGCCGGCGTAACGGAGGGCTGCTACGAATGGCGGTTTTCGTCCTGGTGCACGGCGCCTGGGGCGGCGCGCACGGCTTCCGCAAGGTCCGCGGCCCGCTTCGGGCGGCCGGTCACGAGGTCTTCACGCCGAGCCTGACCGGCATCGGCGAGCGCGCGCACCTGACCAGCCCGCAGGTGTGCCTGACCACCCACATCACCGATGTCGTCAACACCATCGTGTACGAAGATCTCCGCGACATCGTGCTGCTCGGCTTTTCCTACGGCGGATTTGTGGTCACCGGGGCGCTCGAGCATATCGCCGAACGGGTCCGGCATCTTGTCTACCTGGACGCCTTCGTGCCCGATGACGGCGACACGGTCGACGCCACCAGCAGCATAGGGGCCGGCCGCGGCGTGATCGGGCTGGGCCGCGACTGGCTGGTGCCACCGCTGCCCCGCCAGTTCGACGATCCGGCCGAGGCGGCGTGGGCCAGCGCGCGGCGCACGCCGCACCCCGTGGGCTGCTTCACCGAACCGGTCCGGCTGGCGCGCCCGCTGGAGGACTACCCGTTCACCCGCACCTATATCAAGGCGACCGGGGAGCCCCGGCCCGAGTCCGGCGGACCGTTCTGGGCCGCCGCGGACCGGGCCAAGGCCTCGCCGACCTGGCGTTACCGGGAAATCGCCACCAGCCACATGGTGGCCAGCAACCGGCCCACCGAACTCGCCCGCCTGCTACTCGAGCTGGCCTGAGCCCGCGACGTGTGCCGCCACGACTTTCCCGCATGCCCCACGAGCCTCGCCCGCCCGCGCTCTGACCCGGCCGGGCGCCGCTGGCCGGGCCAGCCGGAGGCCCGGCCAGCGCGGGTAATGTCACAAAATCGCTCACTCGGCCGTGGGGGCGCGGAGCGAGCGGGTTCGAGCCCATAGTTGTCGCAACAATGCAGGTAAAGCCCCCCTTTTAGAGACGATATGACGGGTGATTCGAAAACCAGTCCATTACTGCTGGCGGCAGTTTAGCACAAAGCGGCCGATTTCGCCTTTTTTAGGGAATTTGCCCCAAGTACGGGGATTGTGTCCGATAAGCTGCCCAAATGTCAGGCGCTCCGAAGACGGCAAGCACGCTGTTGCTCCTTCCCGGTGAGCGCGCCCTGCTCGAAAAGGAGCCCTTTGGGCAGCCACAGGAAAACATCACGCAACCGATTCAAACACCTTCTACCCAGCGCCGCCGGGACCGCACTGGCCGGCATGGCCGCGGCGGCGTGCCTGGCCCCATCGGCCATGGCCGACCCGTTGCCGGCCCATGTGGCCGCACAGTCAGCCGCGGCAGCACAGCCCTCCATGGCCAGGGACTTGGCCAGCTATGCGGCCGTTTCGTCCGCACAGGCCGCGGCACACCGGGCGGCTTCCGCCCAGGCCGTCAAGTACACCGTCCGGCCGGGTGACTCGCTTTCCGCGATCGCCGGGCGCGTTTATCACAATCCGGACGCGTGGCCAGTGCTCTACTGGGCCAACCACAGTCAGATCCGGTGGGCGAACATCATCAACGCCGGGCAGGTCCTGAAGGTCCCGGCCAAGCCCGCCAAGATACCGAACGCACCCGGGCTGCTCGGCCCGGCCGCGTCGGCCCTAGTCACGGCCCCTGCCCCGGCCGAGGCAACGGCGGTGACCCCGGCGTACGCGACCGCCGCGCCGGCTGCGGCATACTCGGGCGGGACGCCAGGCGGCTCGTTCGGTCAGTGCGTCGTGGCCCGCGAGTCCGGCGGGAACTCGCAGGTCATGAACTCCTCCGGGCACTACGGCCTGTACCAGTTCAGCGAGTCGACCTGGGTCGCGTACGGCGGTTCCGCCGGCAGCTTCGGCAGCGCCAGCGTGGCCGAGCAGAACCAGGTGTTCGCCAACGCGCTGGCCCAGGGCGGCCAGTCCAACTGGTCCGCTTACGACGGCTGCTGACGCGCATCCACACAACAACCGCACGCGGTGACCGGGAAGTCGCCGCGCTGACGGACCCTGCGTTAGAAGCAGCCGGGCCCGGGCGACCCAGCCCGGGCGACCCAGCCCGGGCGACCCAGCCCGGGCGACAGGGCATGATCAGAGGCCGGGCCTCGCGGTGATCGACGCCGCGAGGCCCGGCCAGTCGCATGGCGGCCCGCCCCGGCAGGACCGAGGTCACGGATCTGGCAACCGTAGAGATCCGTGCCGCTAGCTTGCCAGCTTATATCGCTCTACGATAATAGTAAAGAAGTACGATCGAATGGTTTCCGCTGAGTGTCCGTTTATGCATCGTAGTACGACGTAAATTAATCTCGGCGAATTTAGCAGTAGACGGCGGGGTGATTGCCGACGTGAGGCGATACAAGTATCAGGCCCTGTTCACGCTGGACGCGAGGTGTGACCGGCACTGCCCGGATGTGATGCTCGGGCCGTCTGACCGGGGTCATCAGCCCGCCCGGGGTGATGCCCGGCCTCCCTTTTTCGTGTTACGATATAGCCGTTTTCGCGCCGGGGAGGATGGCCATGGGTCTCGCACGAAGTGAACGACGAGCGCTCCGCCGCATCGGCAAGGCGGTGGGCCAGTCAGACCCGCGCCTGAACTCGATGCTAGCCGCTTTCAGCAGCTTCAACGCCGGCGAGCCCAAGCCACGGCGGGAACAGCTGCGACTGACCCGCCGGGTGTTCGGAGCACTGCAGCGAGGCATGAGAGTCGCGCCCGCCCTGACCGGCGGCCATCCGAGTCGCGGAACTCAGCGCCGTCCCGGGTGACATCCCTGGTGTGCGGCCGATCCGGCCGACGGACGCATCACTGGCCCCGAAGTGGCGAGAAACGAATGATCCGGGCCCGCACCTTAGACACGGGAGCCGGCGCCGTGCCGGGTGACAAGCTCGTCGAGGACGGTCGCGAGCTCATGCAGGCGGTGCAGGTGAGCCCGGGTCAGCTTCCGCAGGACGCGGTCGCCCTCGCGGGTCAGGCGGACCCGGACGACGCGGCCGTCGTCCCCGTCCGGCGTCCGTTCCACCAGCCCGGCGGCCTCGGCCCGGTCGACAAGCTCGACCGTGCTATGCGGCCGCAGGAGCAGGTAGCCAGCGAGATCTCCCACCGAGGGCGGCAGGTCCCCGCGGTGTCCCTTGATCGCGACAAGCAGCTGATGCTGAACATGGGTCAGGCCCTCGGCCTGAGCCTGGTCCTCGCTCCAGCGCTGGAAACGGCGCAAGGTGACCCGGAACTCCAGCAGCCTCTCGAAGTCCTGTTGGGTTAGCCGGGGCATTATCACCTTCCGCGCGCGCGGGGGACATCAGCGGCTCAGCATCTTTTCCGACCGACACTATATCGTGGGGCGAAGCCAACGTGGCTGGGCCGCGGATGAGGGCCTACGGTGAAACCGGCGCGGTGAGCTCGAGCTGGATGCCGTCCGGGTCCTCGAACGAGAGCACGTCGATGCCGAACGAGGGCAGCCGGGTGATCTCGCCGTGGGTCACGCCGTGCTCGTCGAACAGCCGGGCGGCCTGCTCAAGGTCCTCGCGGCTGGGGACGTTGAAGCTGAGATGGTCGAGGCCCACCCGGTCCGGGTCGAAACGGTCGGCCGCGGGGGCCACCGGCCGCAGCCCCATGATCAGGTTGCCGCGGATCATGACGACGCCGCCGAACAGGACGCGGAACGTCTCGGCCGCGGCCGGATCATCGGGCGGCGGCGACTCCACCGCGACCTGGAAGCCCAGCAAGTGAGTGTAGAACTCGCGGCTGCGCTGCACGTCGGTCACCGTAAGCCGGAGGTGATGGATGTCACCGCATGGAATCTGCCCGGGCATCACGCCCTCCCTCCCGCCACGAAGCCTCGGTGCTCCGCGGCATCGGCCCTAGCATCTCAGGCGCCGGCGTGCGCCGCGAGCAGATCGTCGGAGAGCCGGGGCCACGCCTGTTTGGCCCAGTCACCGAAGTCGCGGTCAGCCAGGGCGGCGCAGGCCACCCCGGCCTCGGGATCCACCCAGAGGAAGCTGCCCGAGCGCCCGAAGTGACCGAACGTCCCTGGCGAGTTCCTCGACCCGGTCCAGTGCGGCGCCTTGCCGGCCCTGATCTCGAACCCCAGGCCCCAGTCGCAGTTCGGCTGGCGGCCGAAGCCCGGCAGCACGCCGGGCAGGCCGGGGAAGGCGGGGAGGGTGGCTTCCGCCAGCAGGTCGTCGTCGACCAGCGACGGGCTGGCCAGTTCGACGGCCAGGTTCATCAGGTCGCTGAGCGGGCCGACGGCGCCCCAGGCCGGGGAACCCTCGAGCCGGGTGCCGGTCATCCCGAGGGGCAGGCAGATCTCGTCGGCCAGCAGCCGCTCGAAGGGCTGGCCGGACCGGGCGGCAATGATGTCCGCGACGATCTCGATGCCGCGGTTGGAGTAGATCCGCCGGCGGCCGGGCGGGCTGAGGACCGCGTCGCTGTCGAAGGCGAGTCCGGATGCGTGCGCCAGCAGGTGCCGGATCGTCGATCCCGGCGGTCCGGCCGGCTCGTCCAGGTCGAGCAGACCGCGCTGCACGGCGTCGAGCGCGGCCAGCGCGACCAGCAGCTTGGTCACAGAGGCCCAACGGAAGGGCTGATCAGCAGGACCGGTTTTTTCCATCGCGCCCGCCGCCGACGCGACGCCGGCCGCGGCGGTGGCCGGCCACGAGGCGACTTGATCAAGCGGGTTCATCACTGCCTAGGGTAGTTCCTTGCCCGAGGGGCCGGGCCGGGCGGATGCTTGGAAGACCGACGAGAGGGCATGGGGACGCTGATGCTGGAAGACCTGGACCCGGCCGAGACCCGCGAGTGGCTCGAGGCGCTCGACTCCGTGCTGGCGTATGAGGGTGCGGACCGTGTGTTCTTCCTGCTCGACGAGGTGGTCGCGGAGGCCCGCCGGAAGGGCGCGGCGGTCCCCTACAGCGCCACCACGCCGTACCTGAACACGATCCCGCCCGATTCGCCCGACCGGCTGAGCCCGCACCAGCTGGCCATGGACCACCGCATCAGGTCGCTGATCCGGTGGAACGCCCTGGCCATGGTGCTGCGGGCGAACGCGGAGTCCTCCGAGCTCGGCGGTCATATCGCCAGCTTCCAGTCCGCGGCCACCCTGTACGACGTGGGCTTCCAGCATTTCTTCCGGGCCGCGTCCGACGGCCACGGCGGCGACCTGCTGTTCATCCAGGGACATTCCTCGCCGGGTATCTACGCCCGCTCGTTCGTGGAGGGCCGGCTCACCGAGGAGCAGCTGACGAAGTTCCGGATGGAGACCGGCGGGGGCGGCCTGTCGTCGTATCCGCATCCGTGGCTGATGCCGGAGTACTGGCAGATGCCCACGGTGTCGATGGGCCTGGGCCCGATCATGGCGATCTACCAGGCGCGCTTCCTGAAGTACCTGGCCTGCCGCGGGCTGGCCGACACCGCGGACCGCAAGGTCTGGGCGTTCCTCGGCGACGGGGAGACCGACGAGCCGGAGTCGCTGGGCGCCATCGCGCTGGCCAGCCGGGAGAAGCTCGACAACCTCATCTTCGTGGTCAACTGCAACCTGCAGCGCCTGGACGGCCCGGTCCGCGGCAACGGCAAGATCATCCAGGAACTCGAGGGCATCTTCCGCGGCGCGGGCTGGAACGTGATCAAGGCGATCTGGGGCAGCGGCTGGGACCCGCTCATCGCCCGCGACTCCACCGGCCTGCTGCTGAAGCGGATGGAGGAATGCGTCGACGGCGAATACCAGGACTTCAAGTCCAAGAACGGCGCGTACGTCCGGGAGAAGTTCTTCGGCAAGTACCCGGAGCTGCTCGAGATGGTCGCGGGGATGACCGACGACGAGATCTGGGCGCTGAACCGCGGCGGGCACGACCCGGTCAAGATCTACGCCGCCTACGCGGCCGCGGTACGTCATACTGGCCAGCCGACCGTGATCCTGGCCAAGACCATCAAGGGCTACGGGATGGGGGAATCGGGCGAGGGCCAGAACATCACCCACCAGCAGAAGCACATGGCCGACGCGGCGCTGGCCAGGTTCCGGGACCGGTTCAGCCTGCCGCTGTCGGATGAGCAGCTGGCCGAGCTGCCGTTCCTGCGCTTCGACGACGACAGCGAGGAGATGGCCTACCTGCGGGAGCGGCGGGAGGCCCTCGGCGGGTACCTGCCTTCCCGCCGGAGGCGGTCGACGCAGACGTTGACGGTGCCCGAGCTCAGCGCGTTCGGCGGGCAGCTGGGCGGCACGCCGGGCCGGGAGATCTCCACCACCATGGCGTTCGTCCGGATCCTGAACACCCTGCTGCGGGACAAGTCCCTCGGCCCGCACGTGGTGCCGATCGTGCCCGACGAATCCCGGACGTTCGGGATGGAGGGCATGTTCCGCCAGTTCGGCATCTTCAGCCAGGCCGGTCAGCTCTACCAGCCCGAGGACGCCAACCAGCTGATGTATTACCGCGAGGCGCCAGACGGCCAGATGCTGCAGGAGGGCATCAACGAGGCCGGCGCGACGGCGTCGTGGATCGCCGCCGCGACCGCCTACAGCACCAGCGACATCCCGATGATCCCGTTCTACATCTTCTACTCGATGTTCGGCTTCCAGCGGGTCATGGACCTGATCTGGGCGGCCGGGGACTCGCGGGCCCGCGGCTTCCTGCTCGGCGGGACGGCCGGCCGCACCACGCTCAACGGCGAGGGGCTGCAGCACGAGGACGGTCACAGCCACGTGCTCGCCTCGGTGGTCCCCACCTGCGTGTCCTACGACCCGACGTACTCCTACGAGGTCGCGGTCATTATCCAGGACGGGCTGCGGCGGATGCTGGCCGAGCAGGAGGACGTGTTCTTCTACCTCACGCTGATGAACGAGAACTACGAGCATCCCGCGCTGCCCGACGGCGCGGAGGGCGGGATCCTGCGGGGCATGTACCTGCTCCGCCCCGGCTCCGGCTCTGGTGCGGGTCCCGTGGTGCAGTTGCTCGGCAGCGGCACGATCTTGCGGGAGGTGCTGGCCGGGGCCGACCTGCTGGCCGCCGACTACGGCGTGGCCGCCGACGTGTGGAGCGCGCCGAGCTTCACCGAACTGCGGCGCGACGGGCTCGCCACCGAGCGGTGGAACATGCTGCACCCGGCCGAGCCGCCCCGGCGCAGCTATGTGGCGGACTGCCTGGCCGGGCGGTCCGGCCCGGTCATCGCGGCGACCGACTACGTCAAGTCCTTCGCCGACCAGATCCGCGCCTTCGTACCGCGGCGCTACCGGGTGCTGGGGACGGATGGTTACGGCCGTTCGGACTACCGGCGCAACCTGCGGCGCTTCTTCGAGGTCGACCGGCACTACGTCGCCGTCGCCGCGCTCGCGTCGCTGGCCGAGGACGGGACGATCCCGGCGGCCACGGTCGCCGACGCGATCTCGCGGTACGGCATAGACCCGGATAAGCCGGACCCATCGCGGGCATGAACCTGCCCGGACCTTTGAGGGAGGGCAGCTATGGCCGCTGCGACTGAAGTGAGCGTTCCCGACCTCGGCGACTTCGCCGACGTGCCGGTCATCGAGATCCACGTCGCGCCGGGCGACGTGGTCAGCGGCGAGGACCCGCTGATCACCCTGGAGTCGGACAAGGCCACCATGGACATCCCCTCTCCGGCCGCCGGAACGGTCCGCGAGCTGCGGGTCAAGGTCGGCGACCTGGTCAGCCGCGGGTCACCGATCCTGCTGCTTGACACCGGGGGCACCGATGTCGAGCCGCCACCGCTGGAGGACCAGCAGGAGCCACCCGAGGAGGCCCCGGCTGCCCCGGTGGTCCCGGTTGCTCCGGCGGCGGAGGGCGGGCCGCCGGTGACCGCCGAAGCGGCCGGGCCGCCCGCGGACTTCGACGGGGTGCACGCCGGGCCTGGCGTGCGCCGGCTGGCCCGCGAGCTCGGCCTTGACCTGGGCGCGCTGTCCGGGACGGGGCCGAAGGGCCGCATCACCAAGGAGGACGTGATCGCCGGCGTGCGCGGGCCGGCGGCGGCCCCGGCGGCGGCCGGCGCGGTGGTCGCGGCCGGCAGCGGCATCCCGGAGGTCCCGGCCCAGGACTTCTCGAAGTTCGGCCCGATCGAGATCCGGCCGCTGTCCCGCATCCAGCGGCTGTCCGGGGCCGCGCTGCACCGGTCCTGGCTCAACGTCCCGCACGTCACCCACGACGACGAGGCGGACATCACCGACCTGGACGCCTACCGCAGGGAGCTCGACACGGCCGCCAGGGCGGAGGGCTACCGGGTGACGCTGCTGGCCTTCCTGATGAAGGCCAGCGTCTCGGCGCTGCGCGAATTCCCCAAGTTCAACAGCTCGCTGACGCCGGAGAAGGACGCGCTGATCTACAAGAGCTACTACCACCTTGGCGTTGCCGTGGACACGCCCGAGGGCCTGGTGGTGCCGGTGATCCGCGACGTCGACCGCAAGGGCATCACCGAACTCAGCCGGGAACTCGGGGCCGTCTCGGCCAAGGCCAGGGACGGCAAGCTCGACATGGCCGACCTGCAGGGCGCCTGTTTCACGATCTCCAGCCTGGGCGGCATCGGCGGTACCGCCTTCACGCCCATCGTCAACGCCCCCGAGGTGGCGATACTCGGCGTGGTCCGGGCCAGGACCGCGCCGGTCTGGGACGGGACAGCGTTCGTGCCGCGGCTGATGCTGCCCATCTCGCTGTCCTA
>Ga0208696_1000220_pt1 | contig 40159 bp, 36 predicted proteins | sample Sb_taG_9_FD_187711 | JGI IMG/M metagenome (GOLD analysis project Ga0208696, IMG submission 187711) | Peat soil microbial communities from Weissenstadt, Germany - Sb_50d_b_LC metaG (SPAdes) (version 2) | ecosystem: Environmental > Terrestrial > Soil > Wetlands > Peat | place: Germany... | reverse complement strand
CGGTTTGACGCGGTCTACCACTACCACTTCAAGGTCAACCTGCGCCGGCTGACCGACTACCCGAACCTGTGGGGCTACGCGCGCGACCTGTACTCGCTGCCCGCCTTCCGGGACACAACGAACTTCGGCCACATCAAGCGGCACTACTACACCACGCATCCGCACATCGACCCGACCAGAATCGTCCCCGACGGCCCGCTGCTGGACTGGGCCGCGCCGCATAACCGCGCCCTGTCCTGATCCGGACCGTTGACAGCAGCTACCACGTGCCGCGCACCCAGCCCGTCTTCAGCCGAACCCGGAAAGCAGAACCAGCCAGTCGGTGCGCTGGAATCGGCATCGCGATCGCCGGCAGCCCAAGCGCGTAATCGATAAGGAACTCGGCGACCCGGCGTTCCGATCACGCCTAGCGACTACGTCTAGTCCGCGGCCGTCACGCGAGATCCGCCGATATGGCGCCAGCTAGTGTGGCTCCGCGGGACTATTTGCGCCGCACCCGAGCGAACATTCTGTGGTCGACGACGGGCTGCTGATCAGTGGGCGGCCGGTCACGATCGCCGCGGCATTCGCCGGAGAGCAGCTCGCCATACTGCCGTTGCCCGCTGAGCCATTCGATCCGGCGCGGCTGCTGTAGGCCCCGACGATCGGCGGCGTGCAGGTTCCGCGCGGCAGAACTACTCCTTAACCACGTCGTCGAGTGCCGAAGTCAGGCTTCTCGCCTCCGTGTCGGGGACAAGTAGGCCCGCAATGAGGTAACGCGAGGGGTGTAAGACTCGTCCAGATATGTCAGCGGCACACAGCAAGGCTAGACTTCGCCGGACGCCGCACGGGCCTATCCGCCTTCGGTGATGCGCACGGAGACTCGCTACGCAGGTAGCCGCCTTACGCGCGGCTGGCGCATGACAGCCGCCTGCTGTCTGCGGCAGCTCGCCAATCTGCGTGTGCAGCTGCGAGCGCCCGGTCACCCAAGAGAGTGCGTTGCATATATACGCATACCTATGCGGCAGCCGGAGACCATCCTGAGCCGAAAGAAATACCCGATTTCAAGCAGTATGCCCAGGTGGGCCTGATTGGGTCCATGCAGCTCAGTGACCGCGCAAGTGGTACGAACAAACGTTCAATTTAATCTCCGGCTTCGTCCATCTATATTGGGCCTGTTGCACGATGCACTCAAGTTCAATCCAACCCGGGGAGTTGGCATGGAAGGCGAGGCCCACGCGAATCGCCACGCGCCACCTACGGCACCTGCGATCCAGCGATGATCGGTCGCAGAGGCTTGCTCCTCCCCACAGTCCTCACGCTACTGACCGCGAGCACACAACTAAGCGCCCACTCCGAAGGCACCGATAATGTTATCAGGGGCAAATTCGGCGAACAACAATCATATTGCTGTGATATTTTCGTGAGCTACAGCAAGGAAGACCAAAAGTATTGGGACCGAATCAATAAATATCTAGTCGGGCTAGACAGGGAAGGATTTAAGATTCGCTCCCATTACATGGTCGAAGCGGGGACTGTAATTGAGGACAGCGTGCGGGCCGCTCTACTGGAATCGGCCGTAGTGGTCTTGCTGATGAGCCAGGATTATATCGCTTCCGACTTGATGAAGCGTGAATTTCCAGCACTTCTGGATCAGGTCGAGGAGAATCACGCATGTATACTATGGCTAAAGATCGGAGTGTTCGACCCCACACATATGGAAAGGCTCACTAGATATCAGAAGGTGGGTGGCAGATCGCCGCCCCTGGACAGTATTAGCCCGCAGAAACGAAATGATATCTATTTGGATCTCGTAAACGCTATCCGGAAGAGGCTTAGCGAACGCAAGCGATTCCCGAATCCGTCGTGCAGCATACCGGAGGAGACATGAATAGAGATAACCCCAGCCGCAAGAGTACAGGGCTGCTTCTTCGTCTAGCCTCCCTTTACAACATGCCCCAGCTCCTCCAATTGCTGGTAGATCCTTAGGAATAGCTCAGCGCGACTTCCTCGGTCCTTGTAGTGTCTTTCGATCGACTTTCCGCCACGGGGTTCGAACTGCGTAGCCGCTAGCCATTGATGACTTTCCCAGTTGCAAGGTGAGATGATTATGGGAAATATGATCAACCCGGCCGAGCGCCGCCTCTCCAAGAAACGTCGCATCTCGACTTCCGTGCAGTACCGCGAGTTGAGGAAACCTTGACTAACCAGCGCAAGAACGATATCAGCCTTTTCGATCTCAGCCTTAATCACGTCATCCCACAGGTCACCCGCCCGGATGCTCCTGTCATCCCAGAATTCAAAATTGTCGCGTTTTAGGCCTGAAAGAAATCCTAGCAGTGAATTGTTCTCAAGATATTTGGTGTCTTGATGACTATAACTAACGAACACGCGGACAGTCGATTGCCTGCCTGACATGAAGGCTTCTCGCTTATCTCTAAGTGGATGTTCATAAACTCTGAAAAAGTTCAGGCTGCAGGTCTGCGGCCTGCACCATGCTTCGTGCAGGCGTCCGCAGTTGTCGTATCTCGCTCCGGGGTGTGATTTGACCGTTCACGTCAGCCTTACGACGGTCAGCACTGCCCACTCCAGTCCGGGGCGAACGATCTCGCTGTAGACACCTGAGGGCAGGCCCTCGCAGCAGACCACGATGTTGGAGAACTGGCTGGGATTGAAGTCGTAGCGAGTCCCGGTGGGCCGTAACCGGACAAGGGCAGAGTTGACGGCCTGGCATGGCGCGGGCATATCCGCAGTTCAACTCAATGACGACAGGCAACGGCTTATCCTTGCCCGCTGGCACCCCCATGGCAGCGCGCTCATCAGGATCGAGCTTGGTCCGGCCTTGCTCGTCGCCGTGCCGGAGCGCCTCGCGCAGCAGATCCGCGATCTGTCGCATGCCGCCTCCCTCTCAGGACGCCATCAGAGTATTCTCGCCGACCGCTGCAGGACTGCCAAGAGAATGGCAAGAAACCACGATGGGGTTGTCGGGCCAGCCCGCGTACGCATAACCGGAGAATCGGTTCGCGGATTAGCGCGCTGCCGATACAGCCGCGACTGCGCTCGTAATCGGCAGGTCGCTCACACTGTCGAGAAAGGGTAACGATGCGTCACGATCGCTGGCTCTGGCCAGCGTGCGAGATCCGCCGATAGGTGGAGCAGGCTTGTCGCTGGCCTGGCTGTCTGAGCCGAACCCTATCGGGATGATCTGCGCGGCTAATGTGGATGAGAGTGCTCTGTCGTGGAGATGAGCGCGCCGCCGGGGAGAGCTGGCGTCAGATGTCGTCCTCGCCCGGATCGATCGTGCGGGCGGCGCCATCAAATGGAAGGGCGACGGTCTGGGCGTTATCGTCGCCCTGCCGGTACTCGTCGAGTTCAAGGTGGCTGCAGTGGCGCGGCAGCCAGATCGGGTCGTTGGCCACGGCGGTAGCGCTGACGGCCAGGTCGGGGGGGCGGGTGCGGACAGCGCCATCGACAAGCTCTGTCCTTCCAGCTCGAGGGCGCTCTTCATGGGTGGGGCGCGGCCAAAGTCAATGCCCGGGCGAAATGCCGGGGCTAGCTTCAGCTGCCGGATGCTCCGCGTAGGACGGGAGCTGGCGCATCCGCCGCAGCGGCGACAGGAAGACGGGCAGGAATGTCAGCGAGCCTCCGGCGGCCGCGGCGAACAAGGTTTCGCGCACGCCGATCGCGGTGCCGAGCACTCCCCCGAGGAGGCTGCCGGCCGGCATCGTGCCCCACACCAGGAAGCGCATGGTGGCGTTCATCCGGCCGAGCATTGTTGGCGGGCAGAGCCCTTGCCGGAAGCTGACCTGGGTGATGTTGTACACGACGATGCCGAACGACACCCCGGCCATCGCGACGGCGAGGAGGACGAGTGTCCAGTTGTGGCGCACGAACGGCGCGACGAAGGCCAGTGGCCCGGTGGCGGCCTCCGAGATCCAGATGGCAGGGCCCTGTCCCACGTGCCGGGCGAACCTGGCGGCGGCCAGGGCGCCGGCCAGCCCGCCGATCGCGGCCGCTGAGGTGATCAGCCCGATGATGCCAGGCGGCACGTGCAGGTCGCGCGCGAGCAGCACGTAGAAGACCGCCATGCTCATCGAGCTGAACAGGTTGGACGATCCGGTGCAGATCGCGATCGCGCGCAGCATCGGGTTTCCGGTAACGAACCGGAGGCCGTCGCGGATCTCACGGCGCAGGTTCCTGTCCTGCGTGCGCTCCGGCCTGGGCTCGCGGAAGCTGATCGCGGTGACCCAGGCGGCCGACCACACGAAGCTGGCCGCGTCGATCAGCACGGCAAAGGGCGCTGTGAGCGCCTGGATCAGCAGCCCGCCGGCGGTTGGGCCGGCGAGCTGGCTCACCGACTCGCTGGCCTGCAGCTTGGCGTTGCCGTCGACCAGCTGCGCCCGGCCGATCAGCCGTGGCAGGTAAGACTGGTAGGCGACGTCGAAGAAGACCGTGCTGACCCCGGTCACGAGTGCGACCGCGTACAGCTGCCAGATGGTCAGCACGCCCGCGATCTGCGCGACCGGGATCGTTACTAGCGCGGCCGCGCGGATCAGGTCGTTGACGATGAGCACATGCCGGAAGCGCATGCGTTCCACCCACGCGCCGGCGGGCAGGCTGACGACCGCGAACGCCACGGTCTGGAACGCGCTCAGCAGGCCCACCTGGAAGGTCGACGCGTGGACCACCAGGATCGCCGCAAGCGGCAGCGCCAGCTCGCTGATCATCGTGCCGAACTGGCTGACCGTCTCGCCGATCCAGAGCCGGCGGAAGTCGAGGTGGCGCCACAGCTTGTCCACGGGCGCAATCCTGCCCGAGTGATTGGGTTTTGTCAATCACTCGTAGGGTAGGGGCATGATCGAACGCAGGCCGGCGACCGACGAGGAGGCGAAGGCGCTTGCATCCTCGCTGCGGCTGCGGATCCTGCGCATCTGCCGCGAGGGCCACACCAACAAGGAGATCGCCGGAATCCTCGGCCGCGATCCCGCGAGCGTCCTGCACCACGTCAGGACGCTGGTCGGCACCGGCTTCCTCGCGCCGCAGGCGGAAAGGCACGGGACGCGCGGCGCGCGCGAGATCCCCTACCTGGCGACGGGGAAGTCCTGGCTCCTCAGTACGCCTGCGCAGGACCGCTCGATGCTCACTACCTTCCTTGAGGAAGTCGCCCTCGTCCCGGCCGAAGACGTTGACACTACCCGGCTGGGCCTGCGCTTGTCCCCTGGCGACATGGACGAGTTCCGCTCGCGGCTCCGCAACCTGCTCGATGGTTTCAGCGAGCGCCCGGAGGATCCCTCCGCTCCGGCCTGGTCGGTGTTCGTCGTGGTGCATCCGGATCCCAACCGCCCCGGCAAGGCAGTACACGAACGACCTCGCCCAGATCACTAGCGGCGATCTCGCCAGGGCGGCTGCCGCTAAGCCAGGCATCAGCCGTGGGACCTCTACCTACTGTCCGCGCGTCCGATCGGCGATCTGTCACTGCGCAGCCGCCGACGGCCGCGGCGCGTCACAGCCTGCAGCAGATGCGCCCGGCGCCGCGGATCAGGCCGTCGGCGGCCCGGACCTGGACGCGGGGGCCGGGGCGCTGGGCGCCCTGCCGGTCCGGCAGCGCGAGGCCGTCGTCCTGCACACCCGCCTGGGCCTGTCCCGCAGGCAGGCCGCTGAGGTGACGGGCATCAGCGTCGGGGCGTTCAGCAGCCACCTAGCCAGGGGCATGTCCTCGCTCAGGCACCCGCCTCAGCCGGAATGATCCGAGCCATCCACCGGGCCCCCTGGAACAGTCCGGGAAGCAGTCGGATGCCCATGGCCTCGGTTCACTGGCTGCCCCGCCAGGAAAAGCACCTGCGCACTTTCAGCGGCTTTTGCGGTGCCCGCCTCCTGTGCCGGGAGGATGGCCAGAAGGTCATGTTCACCTTCCATCACGTTTTTCACCAGCCTGGACGCCGTCCACGGTTTTGCTGGAGACGGTTGCGAACTGGCCGTCGTGGAGGAAGCCGCCGGGCAGGCGCTGGGCCGCTGGGACGAGCGGGTCTCGCATCACGAGTTAGTCGCCGAGCTGCAATGATTAGCCGCAACTTGAGGCGACATCATCGCGGCAAAAGAGTATGTTCCAAACGCATGGCGCCGCTGCATGGTTATGCGAACTCGTCAGCGCTCGCCGGATTGAACCTGGATTGCCGGGACCCTCCGTCGGTGACGTCTTCGCCGGGCGGCGGCGCCTTGCACGGAGCGGTCCTTCTCACCGGCCAGATGTTGCAGTAGCGTTTAGCGACTCCTCGGCCGGCTAGCATCCACTAGCCGTCCTGGATGACACTTGCCGTGTGGATGCGCTTGGTTTGCTGGTGGCGAACTCCTGGTTTTCGGTCCGGCAGGTGGCTGATGGCATCACGCTGATAACCGAGCCGCACGTGGACTCCCTGATCCGCGCGAACTTCTATCACGTCCACGGATCTGAGGCTGATCTGATCGTGGACACGGGCACAGGGATCGCTCCGCTGGCCTGGGTGCTCAGCGGGCTCATAGACGCCGCCAAGCGGGTGATCGCGGTCGCAACTCACACTCACTACGATCACGTCGGGGGCATGCACGAATTCAGGCAAAGACTTGTTCATCCGCGTGAGCAAGAATCCCTGGCCGGGAAGGGTCAGTTCGCCAGCCTCCTCGCGCATGACTTCCCTGCGTCCTGGCGATCGCAGGTAGAGGACGGCGATCACCAACTACCAGAGGTGCTGGTCGATGCGATCCCATTCGAGGGATTCGATCCCCGGGACTACACGCTTACACCAGCGGGCGCCACCCGATTGGTGGATGAGGGGGACGAAATCGCGCTGGGGAGCAGGGTCTTCGAGGTCATGCACACGCCTGGCCATTCTCCCGGCGGGATCTGCCTGCTAGACCGCGCGGCAGGCGTCCTGTTCTCGGGTGACACCGTCTACGACAGCAGGCTGTTCGACGAACTGCCCGGATCTGACATCAGCAGTTACGTGAAGACGATCGCGCGCCTGCGCTCGCTGACGGGAATCCGGATGGTGTGCCCAGGTCACGATGACTGCTTCGACGGGGGCAGGCTCCGTGACCTATGCGATGTGTACCTCAGCCGCTGCGGGTAAGCCACCGCACGCACGACGACAGGACCGGGATAGCAGGAGGTCGGCGATCATGGGATCCGGTGCAGACGGCTGGTATAGGTACACGGACGGCAACGCGGAGCTTTACGGCTCGCTGGGAATCGAGGGGACAACCTACCAGATCGGCTTCGATGCCGTAGCGAAGCTGCTCGGCGATATCAGAGGCAAGACATTCCTTGATTTCGGCTGCGGCACCGGCCGCAGCGCCGGGTTCCTGAAAGAACTCGGCGCCGCGCACGTGTACGCGGTCGACCACGACCAGAACATGATCGACCAAGCGCTATCCCGGGAACTGGGCGGCGTGACCTTCTTGCGCATCGACGGCCCTATCCCGTTGCCGGACGCGTCGATAGACGGCGCCGTCAGCATGAACGTCTTCATCGAGATTCGCACACTGGGCGCGATGACGCGCGCATGCGCGGAGATCGCCCGGACCTTGCGCCCTGATGCGCCGTTCGTCCTGGAATCCTCGAGCCCGATGGCGTTCGGCCACACGTTCCGGAACTTCAGTTATCCGCACGCCGGGCCCTTGCGGAGCGGCGAAACGACTCCTTGTATCGTGACCGCTCCTGGCGGCCAGTTCGTCATAGAGGACACCTACTGGAGCGAAGATGACTACGTGGACGCGATCGAGCAGGCCGGCCTGACGGTGACCACGATCGGCTATCCCCGGCCGCGTGATCCGGCCGCCTGGTCCACCGACGAGGCATCCATTCCGCCGTGCATCGTCATCGAAGCCAGGAAGGCGGCCTGACCGGGTCACCTGACCGCTCCCGCCGCGATCAGGCTGACCGAGGCAGCCGCCAGGTACAGCCCGAAGCGCAGAACCGGATGATCGGGGCGCTGCACCATGGCCGTAGACCAGATCCGCTACATGGCTGCTGGCTCGCCCCCGCAGAACGAAGTCCTCTTTGCGCGGGCGCGCGAAGACTCAGGTTGCTCTCCGTGACGGGTTCCCCCGTCAGCCTCCGTCCTCAGCTGGCAGAGTTCACGGCTGTCGACTGACCACGTGGGCATGGCCAAGATCTCGCGCCGTTCCGTGGAGCTCGACCCGGTCCGCGGCATGTGAGTGCACTTATGGTGCGGGAGTAAAGCATCTTCATGGCCGCTCGCCAATGCTCGGGCTGAGCCAGCATCGGCCAGGCCACCGACTATCGAGTTTTCTTGCTCGACCTTGGAGTTCCATATATCTCATATTCGTTCGATAAAATCGATGATAGCATGTCGACATTCATCCGGGCTAATAGAATAGGATTGATAAAATATGCCGGCGAGGTCTGTCGGCAGTTCTAGTTCGCCTTTTAGGATAAGAAGAACACGGTCGCGCCCTAGCTTGCCCCAGAACCATCCGTACTCGAGAATTACGTTCTGCCGCGCACGTACTCGCAACTCGCCTGCGCTGACTGACTCGCCGGTTGCGCTAAGTGTTGACGCCGCTTGGTCATCCGGAGTAAAGAGCACCACTGCGCCATCTGCTTGTCGTGCCTCACGCTCAAATTTTTCCGGGATCGTCTTGCCGGCTGTGAGCCGTTCCTGCAGCACGATGGGATTGATGATGCCTTGGTTTCGCAAGATCTGATCAACCACCATACGATCACTGCTGCGGCCATGAACGATCATGAGCCGGGGAAGGGAAGCTATTTCTTTCTGGATTGCCTTGATGGCACTTTCGGGGGTACCGGCTATGTTATCCCAGGTGTGCCGCAAGGGAAGCTTTGCGATGCGCGAATCGAACTGGTCGGACAATTGCTGCCATAGGAGCCTGCCTGCGCCACCGAATGCAGCCACGGGAATCAAGCGTACTCCCATAAGAGACGCGGCGAGACCTGCGGCATATGAATTAGCTCCACCTCCGGCGACGATCGCCAAGTCCGCGTCGCGGAGAATATGCATGTATGACGCAGAGACCCGGGCGCCAGGAAGCGGATTAAAACGGAACACCCCGTCATTCGCCTCGACCTCTTTGGCGAAAGGCCGATCAGGTCGCTTGGCGGGCTGATAGTACACTCTTATGTCGATCGGATGTGCTTGCCCTGATGCCAGAATCCCGTCAACAACCAACCGGTCAGCGGTATGCGGGGCATCAGTCTCTACTATGAACGTATGCCGGAATCCCGCGAGAACCGAGCCAAGTCTAAAACAAAAATTCTCCAAGGCATGTGAGTCTCCTATGTCATCACCCATTGGGCTGGACGAACGGTAACTACCGAATATTGCGATCTTCATCAGTCTTCACTCCCTGCCGCGCCGCGCCTACTCATCAGGGGCGGCGCACCGTTGCCACCCGAGACTGCGAAGCCTGGATAGTTCCCCTCAGAGCGGGTGGCCTCCCAAGCCCTACCATCATGACTGATTCACATGCTGAAGGGAAGTGCGATATCGCTAGCCTCAACCGGAAGCAGCTGGACCACCGATGGAGCTATTGCACACACCTGTCGCTTCTCTCGCCAGCCGGACAATACTACAAGTCATTCGTAAATCGACATCGGATAGTGATCCCTGTCCTCGTACCAGCTACCTGTACCTGACGGTTGCGAAACATGTCATTGGCGATCTGCGTGTTGATATGATACGTCACAATACCTACCGAAAGTCTGGGAATAAGCAGCGTACTCATTTCGGCATGTGTGTGAGGTGCCGTAGCCCTGCGGCCGTGGTGAAGGTCCCGGATCCTGCTATCCCGTAGCGCCTTCAACCTGGCCGCCAGTTCAGCGGGAATTCGTCCGCGGTCTTTCACTTCGATGCCGTGCGCCTTGGCCCGCTCATGGACCTGGGTTACCGTTCAGCACGCGTGGCGTCCGCCCCGGTATGGCTGCCGGGCGTCATCGGTACGGGTCCAGGAGGATGATCGACTGTTGCGGGTTCTCGACGTGTGCGTTGTGGCTGAGCCCTGGCAGCGTCACCACGGGGACACCCAGCCGGGCAAGTTGCCCGTCGGTGCTCATGGCGTCGTGCTCGCCACGGGCCAGGGTCACCGGGGCCCGGCACCGGGTTAGCAATCGCGGCATGTCGGGTGCCCCCACGGCAAACGCACCCGGATCCATGGCCAGCCGCCATCGCCCATGCTCCTCCCGCAGCCCGGCATCCACGGCCGGGTCGGCGGCGGCCAGTAGTCCGGCCAGGCCGGAGGTGCGCAGGTAGCGGGCGGCGGCCTCGTCCCGCGAGGCGAACCAGGCCGGCGGCCGGCCTGCCGCGGCCACGGCACGGTCCAGCTCCTGCCCGGTCCACACGATCTTGATCCCGAGGCCGATCACTGCCTGCACGGACACGGCGAATCCGCCGTCGGCCAAGGCCAGGCCGACCACGCCGCCCAGCGAATGCCCCAGCACGACGGTGCGGGCACCGCGGATGATGCCGGCGATCGAGGTGGCCAGGGACTCGAAGGTATAGCTCGGTAGCGGACGCGAGCCGCCATGACCGGGCAGGTCCGGCGCCAGCCAGCGCCCCGGCCACCGCCGGGCCAGCAGCGGCCGCCACCCCTGCCACACATCGCCGGTCGCGCCCAGGCCGTGCAACAGCAGCAGCACCGGCTCCCCGCGGCCGCCCTGGTGAACGCGCAGGCCAGCTTCCATGACCCGCAGTCTGCCACGGCGCATCGCCGGGGCCCGGGCCCCATCCGGGTACGCGGGACACCGATGGCCCAGCCGCCGGCACGGCGGCGCGAGCGGTCGTCTCGGACCGCCCTGGACATGTCCGGGGCATCATGGCGGCCATAGCCGTTGACCACGTGGAAGATGACAGCAGCAGCCGGACGTTCCAGCGCCCGGTCGGCGACATGAGCGGGCTATGCACGGCCGGATCCTCCACTCGCTATCGCCGAGTTTGGCGCAACGCCGGGGTGTACAGCTCGGCCGTGGTGGACGGGCTCGTGCTAGCGTCGCCGCCGGCCAGCAGCACTTTGCCGTTTGGCAGCAGGAAGGTCTGGCCGCCGTTGCTCTCGTCGAGTGTTGTGGCGTCCAGGGACCAGGTGTTCGTCGCGGGATCGTAGATCTCGCTTTGCAGCTGGCCGCCTTGGGAGACCAGGACGTTGCCGTCCGGCAGGAGCGCGGCGGCGCCGGAGCGGGGGAGGATCGGTCGGGCGGCTTCGGACCACTGGTTGGTCGCCGGGTTGAAGATCACCGCCTCGGCGAAGTTGCCTGAGCCGTGCTGCCAGCCGTCGACCATGAGGACCCGGTGATCTGGCAGCAGGACCATGGCTCCGCCGAGCCAGCCGTGCGGCAGGTTCCCGGCGAATGACCAATGGCCGGTCGCCGGATCATAGGTCTCGGTATCAACCGGATCGGTGTCGGTGCAAGCGCTGCCGCCGCCGTTATAGCCGCCTGCCAGGAGTACGCGGCCGTCCGCTAGCCGGATGGCGTTGGCGCTCTCCCGGGGGACCAGGGTTGATCCGGTATAGGTCCAGTGGCCGGTCGCCGGGTTATACAGTTCTGCCGAGCTCAGGTACCTGGTGCAGGTCGGCGGGCCGTGTGACCCGGTGGCGACCAGTACCTCCCCGCTGGCCAGTTCGACCTGCACGTCATAGCGGCGGGCGGTGTTGAGGCTGCCGGTGAAAGTCCACTGGTTGGTGGCCGGGTTGTACAGCTCGGCGGTGGCGTAATCAACGACATTAACGTTGGTCCCCCCGGCCACCAGGACATCGCCATCGGGCAGTACCGACGGCTGCCCGAACGCGACACGAGCATCGTTCAGTGTGCCGGCCTGCGTCCACCGGCCGGTGCCGGGATCGTAGATCTCGGCAGTCGGGGTGAGCGCGCCGGAGGCCGTGGCGCCGCTGATGGCCAGCAGGCGACCATCGGGCAGTTGCGCAAGGCGGGTGTTGCTATGGCCGGTGGCCAGGCTGCCAGTGAATTGCCACCGGGCAGACACAGACCTCGCTGGGTGCAATGCCGGCACCGGCACCCGTGGGCGCGAACCTCCCGCGGCACTGATCACGACAGCGGCTGAAGCTGACGCCGCGATGACGATGGTGACCGCCGCTATCCAAGCCAGGCGTCGCCGATTCCTGCGTGCTGGGCGGGCGGCCGGATCGCCCGGCTTCGCCCGGGCAGCTTCACGTATGGGTGTCCGGCCGCTACTGACCGCCGTCGCCGTAGGCGGCCAGTTGACGGCGTCCGCGGGCGGGTCGCCGGTCGCCCCCGAACTCGGCGGGCCTGCGACGGCGGCGTCAGTCGGAGGGCGAGGCGGGGCGTACCGGCCGAGCACCGCGGTCAGCGATGCCGGCAGCCAGCCTGCGTCCAGCCGGCCGCCCCCGACCTCGGCGAGCAGGTCACCGGCGGTCGGACGCTCGCCAGGGTCCTTCGCCAGGCACCGTTCGGCTAGCGGCCGGACCTCGCCCGGCACCCCGCCCAGGTTCGCCGGGCTGTGCACCACGCGGTACACCAGCGCAGCAGTTGACCCGGTGCCGAACGGTCCCTCACCCGTAGCGGCGAAGGCAAGGACCGCCCCCAGGCTGAACACGTCACTGGGCGGCCCGACGTCACCGCCTTCGGCCTGCTCCGGAGACATGAATCCGGGAGAGCCGATCACCAAGCCGGCACGCGTCAGCGACGTCGCCTCCGCCGCATGGGAGATCCCGAAATCAATCACCCGCGGCCCGTCCTCAGCCAGCAGCACGTTGGAGGGCTTCAGGTCACGGTGCACCACGCCGGCAGCATGGATGGCGGTCAGGCTTTCCGCCAGCCCAGCAGCCAGCGCCAGCACCGAGGCCGCTGGCAGCGGCCCGTGATCGGTCACCGCCTCAGCCAGTGACGGCCCGGCAACATAAGCTGTGGCCAGCCACGGCACCGGCCCATCCACATCCGCATCGACCACTGCGGCCGTAAACAGGCCGCTTACCTTCCGCCCGGCAGCGACCTCGCGCCTGAACCGCGTCCGGAACTCAGGATCAGCGGCCAGTTCGGCGCGTATGACCTTCACCGCCACCAGCCGGCCGCCCGCTGACAGGCCCAGGAACACCTGTCCCATGCCGCCGCCGCCCAGCTGTCCGAGCAGCCGGTACGGCCCGATCACCTGGAGATCCGCAGGCTGCAGCTCCCGCATACGCCAATCCCACCCCAACGTCAGCCTTGGCGACCTTGTTTCCTTCCTCTTCGGTGCGCTGCGCCAAGACGAACCTCTCCCGGCCCAGCGGAGCCAGCTAATCATAGGTGCCTGGACACCGGGCGAGGCTAGGGAGATCGCAGTGTTCCGGCCGATCTCGCCCGACCTGTCCGCCGCGGCGCAGGTGTCCGCCCACGCAGCCGTCACGGCAGCCCGATGACCTCCGCCGAACGCGCGGAATGCGGTATGACTGGATACGTTCCGTGAAGGAACTGACGACGTAGCCGCAGGCGCGAGCGCGTCAGGTCCACAGCACGAGGGCCAGATAGCACGATGTCAGCCAGGTGATCCGCACTGAGGTAACTCACATTGGAGCGGGAAAGCTCCCTATCTTGCCGCAACCGCCAGAAGGAATGCGGCATAGCTCCAGGTTAGGTTGGAGACACTTTTCTCGTATCCAGACGCCTGATCGAACTGTTCGCTCAGTTCAAGCTTGTTACTATGATAAATGACAGCACTGAGCATACTGTCGCCTGCGTTCCTCAGCGCAGCCACGACCTGCGGTCCCGGATCTGAGGCAGTAACGCCAATCTGGCTGAAGAACGTGGCCGCCAGCGGATCGTCCGGCACCGGCGTGCCATTATTAATAGCGTCGGCCAGCTCATAATACAGCTGGGCGAGACTACACGTGCAGACGGCCCAAGGATGACCGGTATCGCTGGTCAGGCTTAGCCCGTCGTACTCATCTCCCAGATACCGGCCCACCATGGGTCCTCTCCCATTGCCTGCGTCAACGGCATTAATAGGATACGGAGCCACCCCTCCGGCGGTCCACTGCGCACGGACCTGCGATGCCGTTGACAGCAGCTGAGGATCGGAAAAGGCAATGCCGTCTCCATACAAGCAGGCCATGATCGGATCGATGGCCGGATCGTAAGGGGCGCTCGGATCACCCGCCAACCGAACCGGATCCAGCACCGATACGTAGAATTCACTACTGCCGGACCAATGCGATGGCAACTGCTGCCCGAGCCAGGTCGCGGCGCCCTGCGCAGTCGGCGGGACTGGAATGTCAAGTCCGGGGCCAAGGGCTATTACCTGGTTCAGACAGCGAAGCTGCACTGCGCGTGCGAAGATCGATTGACCATAGGTATCCTCCCAAAGAGTCACAGTCGGATCCTGGTACCGGGAATTGCTGAGCAAATAATTCAAATCGGCAGCAATGACGTTCCTCGCCACGTTCTGGGTCTGGCCATCCAGGCTAGCAAAACCTTGCAGGATCGTCAGCACGCGGAGTGCGGGGCCATCACTCTCATCGGATGCGCCAGTCGGCCCGCCTTCGGGAGTGTATTTAGCTTGGCCGATGTTCCCGCTCGCCTGAGAGGTTTCCGCGAAATTCACATAGTTTGCCAGTATCCCGGTAGCGGCTACCACCGGGATCTGGGCAGCAGCCTGGCTCAAGACGACTGAAACGGTAATGGCTGAATCCCTCGTCCAGTTGAAGGCATAGTCATAGCTGATGGGCGCCACGTTACCCGGATACGAGTAACCACCCACAGACCAGGAAGGCGAGGCAAGAATGCAGCCTGGCGCGGTAAAACCTCCAGGAGCCGGCGGCAATACCGAAGCGTTGTGGTCGGCGAGAACAAAGCCAGAAGTCGCAATATTCCTCTGCATCAGCGAAAACAGATAAGGCGCTACAGCCGAAGGATTTGCGCTCGATGCTTCCGGTGGCATGCTAACCTCTCCCGACGACCCCACGAGAAGTCTAGTACCAGGGGCCATGAACGGCAGCAGGGGCGGCGAGCAGGTCCTCGATGTCGCTGACTGCCTGGCTGTTGTCCTGGTACAGCACCGCGTGGATACCCGCCTGGCGTGCTCCTTCGACACACGGCCCGGAGTCGTCGAGGAACACCATCTGCGCTGGCTCGACCCGGAGCCGCTCGCAAGTGAGGGCGTAGATCCCGGGGTCGGGCTTGCTCGTGCCGCACTCGTGGGAGTAGATGATCTCATCGACGAGGTCTTCGAACCCGTAGAGGCAGCCGCCGGGCGCCAGCACCCGGGCGCACTCAGCCAGCCCTGCCCGCTGGTCCGCCCAGTGATCGAACGAGGTCGTGCTGACTACCAGGTCGAAGGTCGCCGCGGGCCAGGGCAGCCGCTCGGCCGTGCATCCGGCCGCGCCAGCCCTCGTCATAGCCTTGCGCGCGCTCGCCGAACGCCGCGACATCACGATCACGGGCCATACCTGATCCTGACATCCGCGCCGCCGCAGGTGCCGCCCCCCTCCACACGAAAGCACAGGCATCCACTCAGCGGCATGAGCGGACGCGGGTAGCGTGGCAGTATCGGAAGGACCGGGCGATGCAGGTCTTCCTTGAGACGGAGCGATTGGTGCTTCGGCGGTTCAGCATGGCCGATGCGGACAACCTGGTGAGCCTGGATGCCGATCCCGATGTCATGCGCTTTGTCACCGGCGGGATACCCACGTCCCGCGAGGAGATCGAGAATGAGGTCCTGCCCGCATTCCTCGGCTATTACGAGCGGTACGAGGGCTATGGGTTCTGGGCGGTCATTGAGAAGGTAACCGGGGAATTCCTGGGATGGTTCCATTTCCGGCCGCGTGAGGATGCCGCTCCCGGCGTGGTCGAGCTGGGTTACCGGCTGCGCAAGTCAGCCTGGGGCAAGGGATATGCCACCGAGGGGTCGCGCGCGCTGATCGGTAAGGGCTTCACCGAGTTCGGTGTGCAGCGCGTGGTCGCGGAGGCGATGGCCGTGAATATGGCCTCGCGGCGGGTGATGGAGAAGGCGGGCCTGAAGCTGGTGCGGATCTTCCATCAGCCCTGGCCTTACCCGATCGATGGCGACCAGTTCGGGGCCGTGGAGTATGCGCTGGACAAGACCGGCTGGCAGCAGCAGGACATGGCCGGCGCCGTTAGCTGCCCACCGACGTAAGATCGCCGCCGCGGGACCGGCCGCACTCGCCGAAGTCCCCAGGTTTGCGCAGTCTTACCATCCACACGCTCGTCGCTCGTCAGCTTTCCGGCACCCACAGTACGAGTCCGGCCGGCATGGCCGCCCCGGGAGAGGTGGTTCCCGCGAACACGCCGTTGATGTAGGCGGCTGCATCGCTTGCGAATGCGCCGTCATGGATCGCGGTCATTTGCAGGATCGACGACGCCTCCGTCTTGAGCTGCGCGGCTAGGTCATTAAGGGACAGGCTGCCGTCGCTTGTCCAGGCGACCTGCCCCGCCCGGATCGCTTCCGCGCGGCTGATGATCTCGTATCGCTGGCCGGCCCGCGGCCCGGGACCCGGGCAGGTGTGGCCGCCCCAGGCGCCTCCGCCCATCACGTGAGTTCCGTAGCCTTTAATATCTACCGCGTCGGTGACCTGCAGCGGGAACCCGGCGAACCTGCTGAGGACCTCGACCAGCTGCGCTGATGCGGTGAGCTGCGCATCGGTGAGCGGGTTCTCGGTGTTGCCGTCGTCGGCGTGCTCGATCGAGTACCAGGTTTCGTTGCCGGCCATCTCCGCCCAGGCGATCCAGCCCTTGCCGATCGGCCCGAACTGCCAGACCGAACCGTCCTGCGCGATGCCGAAATGCGCGCTCACGGCGGCGGAGGGGCTGTTGAACAGATTGACGGTGGTCGGCTGCAGGTTCCCGACCATCGTATGCATCACGACGCCCATCATGGCCCCTGATCCCCAGGAGCCGTTGCTGGTCGGGAACGGGCTGTTATAGGTGATCGCTACCGGGCCGGTCACCCGGCCGTCAGGACCGATTTCCAGCTTGCCGGTCATAGATGTCCTTTCCAGCGGTCGATCCGGCGGCGCGGCCATCTGCTGCTCCAGCCCAGCGGCCTGCAGCCGGGACCCCTTTGTCCACGCCCTGCCCCAGACCTCGACGGCTTTAGCCCGTTGCTCCGCCAGCGTGAGCGAGATGTCTCACATCATGAAGCTGTGCAGATGGATGTCAAGTAGGCGATAGCTGGCAATCGGGCTGCGCCGTGCCCACGCAGCAGATCCGGAACCTCCTGATGGATCTTGGCAAGGTCGAGAGAGCGTGAGCGAGTATTCCAGTTCATGCATAGATATGAGTGCGGACAAAGTACTCACGCAGATCCGGGCGTTGGCCACCCGTAGAGTCCTGCGCGTCGCACACCGATCACCCTGTTCGGCGCGACGCCGGGTAGCCATCCTGGCGACTGGATTGCCGACCGTATCGGCGGCAGCGTGCGCCTCGCTGGGGTGTGGCGTCCGTGACAGAAACAGCCGGCCGAGACGGACAATCGCGGGCACTCACGAGACATCCGCACAACCCCTGAGCTGATTCCGAAGTCAGGTCGGGGGAGCTCCGGTCAACCGCTCGGTCAGGGCCTCCAGTTGACGGCGGAGGGCTGATACCTCGGTGGCCAGGGCCTGAAGCGCAGCGTCGTTGGACGTGGCCGCGGTGCTTGCTGGCTCGCCGGCTGGTGACCCGTCAGCCGTTTCGCCCCCATCCAGCCGGAAGAAGCTCGCCAGGGAGCCCGCGAGCAAGCCCAAGACGGCGATCCCGGTGATCATGATGGCGACAGCCGCAAAACGCCCGGTCGGGGTCTTGGGGACGATGTCGCCGTAGCCGACGGTGGTGAGGGTGACGATGCCCCACCACAGCGCGTCGCCGACCGTGGCGAACTCGGGATTGGTCGGGTGCTCGGCGTAGTAGGCGACCAGGGAACCGGTGACGAGGACCCCGCCTGCCACGACGGCGATCCGGCCCAGCCGGTCGAACAGGCGGCGCGACCCTTTGCTCGCCATCGCCAGGCGAGCCAGGCGGGCCAGGCGGAGCAGGACCACGAACCCGCCTGCCTGGGCGCCGGGGAGCAGGAACCACGGGGCGGTGGCGATCACCACGAACAGGTCAAAGCGGCCGAATCCGGTGCGCCCGTAGTGCTCGAGATGGCGGACGTGCACTACGTAGTCGACTCCGAACACCAGCCAGGTGGTAATGCCGACCACGACTCCGACCCAGTCATTGGACTCTGGAGCGACGATGAGCGGCAGGATGGCCGACACGATGATCGGCAGGCGCATCGCGGCGTCGAAGCGCTTGAGGAAGGCGGCGTCGCGTTCGGAGCGGGGCTGGCCCGGCCGATGCTCTATCTCAGCGGTGACATTCACGGTCTCGATCGTGCCAGAGCGGCCGGGGCCCAGATGCCCGGCTCATGGCACCAGAAGCGGGCGATCGCCGGCGGCGGTGCGATCGGCCGCCGCTGGTGCTGGCTTCGGCTCGGGTCACGGCAGCGGCGCGAACCGTGCGGTGAAGTGCCGCAGCTGCCGGGGCTGGGACACGATGCGCATGCCGGGCAGCTGGGCTGCCCGGCTGGCCACCCGGATGACGGCTTCGATCACGTAGTCGAGGTGGCTTTGGGTGTAGGTACGGCGGGGGATGGCGAGACGGACCAGGTCCATCGCGGCCGGGACCTCGGTGCCGTCTGGCCGCAGGCCGAACATGACGGTTCCGATCTCGCAGGCGCGCACTCCGCCTTCGGTGTACAGCGCGCAGGCCAGCGCCTGGCCCGGGTAGTGCAGCGGGTCCAGGTGCGCCAGCAGGGCGCGCGCGTCGATGAAGACCGCGTGGCCCCCGAACGGGACCACGACCGGCACTCCCGCGGACTCCAGCGCCTCACCGAGGTAGGCGATCGAGCGCACCCGGTAGCGCAGGTAGTCGTCGTCGATGCACTCGCTCAGCCCCTGGGCGATCGCCTCCAGGTCCCGGCCGGCGAGCCCGCCGTAGGTGGGGAAGCCCTCAGTGAGGATCTCCAGGTTGCGGGACTGCGAGGCCAGGCTGTCGTCGTTGAGGGCCAGCCAGCCGCCGATGTTGGCCAGCGGGTCCTTTTTCGCCGACATCGTCATCCCGTCCGCCAGGGCCGCCATCTGCCGGACGATCCCGGCGACCGGGACATCGGCGTATCCGGGCTCGCCGGTCTTGATGAACCACGCGTTCTCCGCGAACCGGCAGGCATCCAGGAACAGCGGCTTGCCGTACCGGTCGCAGACCTCGCGGACGGCCTTGATGTTGGCCAGGCTGACCGGCTGGCCGCCGCCGGAGTTGTTCGTCACGGTCAGCATCACCAGCGGGACATGGGCGGCTCGCTCGGCGAGCAGCCGGTCCAGCGCCGCGACGTCCATGTTGCCCTTGAACGGGTGCCGCAGCGCCGGCTGCAGGCCTTCCGGGATGGGCAGGTCGACGGCCTGCGCCCCGGTGAACTCGATGTTGGCCCGGGTGGTGTCGAAGTGGGTGTTGTTCGGGATGACCCGGCCCGGGCCGCCTGTTACGGTGAACAAGATCTTCTCCGCGGCCCGGCCCTGGTGCGTGGGCAGGACATGCCGGAACGGGAACAGGCCGGTCACCGCCGCACGGAACCGCTCGAACGAGGGAGATCCCGCGTAAGCTTCATTGCCGCGCTGCACGCCGGCCCACTGCTCAGCCGACATCGCGCCGGTCCCCGAGTCGGTGAGCAGGTCGATCAGCACGTCCTCGGCCCGCAACTCGAACAGGTTGTACCCCGCAGCGGCCAGGGCGGCCACCCGCTCGGCCCGGGTGGTCAGCCGCATTGGCTCGACCGAGTGGATGCGGAACGGCTCAATGATCGTCCGGAACGGCTCATCTGTCATCGACGGCCCTCCTCGAAACCGAACCTGCGCCGGCCAGCCCCGTGCGTTCACTAACCCGTCGATACGCCCGGCCCGGTGGTGGCCCGGAGCCCGCGCTGGCGAGCTACAAAATCGTACGCCCTGAAGGTGCCGCAGTCGGCTCCAGAGCCAGGTCCGCCTGCACGAAGGCACACGGCAAACAGGCTTCTTACCGGGAAGACGGGGGTTGACGGGCGCGCCCGGCACACTATTCAATACAGCTTAGTAAGCGGTGCTGAATGAGTGAGGGGTTGACCGGCGTGCACGGTAAGTTCGACGGCCTGGGCCGGTTCGCCGACCCGTCGGTGCTGATCTTGACCAGCCTGACCGACGGCCCAAAGCACGGCTACGCGATCATGACCGACGTCGCCGCCTTCAGCGGCGTCAGCATGGAACCCGGCACCTTGTACGGCGCGCTGTCCCGGTTGGAACGCCGCGGCTGGGTCCGGCCGCTGGCCACCCAGGAGCGCCGCCGCCCGTACGAGATCACCGCCGCCGGCCAGGAGGTGCTGGCCGGGCAGGTGGCCGCGATGCAGCAGATCGTCCGCGTCGCCCGGCAGCGCACCGCGACCGCGTTCGGCACCTGATGGGGCCCCCGCTGGCCGCCCGGCTGTCCCGTTTCCTGGTCGGCTGCTACCCGCGCCGCTGGCGGCAGCGCTTCGCCGCCGAGCTGCTGGAGGTGCTCGACCAGCACCGCCCGACCGCCCGGACCGTGCTCAACCTGTGGGCCGGCGCCGTCAGCGCCCACCTGGACCCGGCCTGGCGGGCCGGACGGCACCCCATGATCCGCCTGCGCCGCTGCGCCCCGGTGCTCGCCGCCGTCGCTGCTGTCCTGCTGGTGTTCGCCGTGGGCTTCGGCTTCCTGGCCTGGCAGGATGAGCAGGGCAATATGGGGCCGCCGATGCCGCTGAGCGACGGGGTGTTCGGGATGGCGTTCTCGCCGGACGGGCGCACCCTGGCCAGCGGCTACGACGACGGCGAGGTGGTGTTGTGGGACGCCGCCGACCCGGCCCGCGTCACGCGCATCGCCACCCTGACCGGCCAGGCCGGCGACATTACCGCCCTGGCGTTCTCCCCCGGCGGGCACCTGTTGGCCAGCGCCAGCGACGGCGGGACAGTGGCCCTGTGGGACATCGTCGGCCCGGCCCGCATCACCCACCTCGCCACCCTCACCCTCCCGCCGCCGGCATCACCCGCCCAGCCCGGACCTGACGTCGCGCTGTCGTTCTCCCCGGACGGGCAGCTGCTGGCCAGCGCGAACGACGACGGCATGGTGGTCCTGTGGAACGTGGCCGACCCGGCTCAGCCGGCCAGGATCGCCACGCTCCACCCAAACGTCCCGCCAGCAGGACCGTCCGGTGACGTCGCGCTCGCGTTCTCCGTCGGCGGGCACACGCTGACCATGATCGTGGGCAGCAGCACGGTAACCCGGTTCAACGTGACCGGCCCCGGCGCGGTCACCCGCATCACCACCAGCACCCTGTCCGGCATCGGCGCCGGACCCGTAGCGTTCTCTCCGGGCGGTCGCACCGTGGCCGGAGCGCCCGCCGCCGGCGACACCCTGGCCCTATCGCCACTGCCCTGACCATCCCGCCAGCGCCCCGCCCGGCGGCGCAGGCCGCGCCCCGGGCACAGCCAGTGACGACGTGATCAGTTCCGTCTTTCGCGCCGCTGGTATGTATCAGGGAGGTTTCTGCTGACTCCGTGCCAGTGAACGCCCGGTGCGCCCGGCGTTTGGCCCGAGGAGGGGGCGGCATGACGTCATTGGGATCAAGTCCGCAGGCAGCCGTGATTGACCCGGCGCGCCCCGCCCAGGATAGGGCGGTGCCCGTTGCCGAGGCGGGCGCGACAGGCGGTGGCGACTGGGCCATCTGCTGCTCGGGAGGCGGCATCCGGTCCGCCGCCTACTGCCTGGGGGCACTACAGAGCCTCGACAGTGGCGGTCTGCTCGGGGCCGCCAAGTGGATCGTGGGAGTATCCGGTGGAAGCTACATCGCCTCCTCCCGCGCACTCGTAGCGCACGCCCTGCCGTCCGGCACGACGCCTCACGCCTACGCCCCCGGTACCGCCGAAGAGCGGAACTTCCGCGACAACACCCGCTACATCGCGCCCAACGGCGCGACGGTGCTGGTCGGTGTCCTGTCCTTGCTGTTCGGCGCGATCGTGACGTTCATCATCGTGGCCGCCCCCGTCTACGCATTCACGCACGCCTGGGGCTGGCTGCTGCGCTGGCAGGGCGTGCTAGTCCCGTCGGGGCCGCGCACGATGACGGCGGCGGCGACCGCAACCGCGTGGTGGCTGCCCACGGTGATCGGTGCCGGGATCACTCTGGCGCTGTTCGCGTTCTGGTGGCTAACGCTCGAGCCGCCGCTCAGCCGCCGCGCAATCCGCTTGCGGTGGTGGTCCTGGCTGAAGCCGGACGACCCAGACCGCAGCGCCAACCGTGCGAAGGTGGTGAGCTGGGCTGCTTTCCTGACGGTGGGCCTAGCCCTGGCGATGCTCGCGGCCCCGCCGCTGATCTCGTGGCTGACACGCAGCACCGGATCGTTCGGCACGGTCGTGCGCGCCCTCGGCTTCGGCGTGAGGCCGGCCTGGTCGGCCGCGGCGGTGGCCGGCCTGGTCGCCGCGGTGGCGGCGATTGCCAAATTCTGCCAGGCGGGGCTCGCCAAGTGGAACACGCTGAGCGGCCAGGCGAACTCGGCCGCAGCCGGGCAGCCGAGCTTCCTCGCCAAACTGGCCGGCTCGCTGCGCCAGCAGCTGCTGCCGTGGCTGGCCAGCGCCGTGATCGTCCTTGGCGGCGCAGTGCTCTCGCTGCTGTGGATCAGCGACGGCGCCCGGTCCGGATTCACCGCGGGCCAGCTCCTGCAGGTGATCGCCGCGCTGGCCGTGATGATCTTTGGCCGTGTCGTCGTGAACGTCAACCGTATGTCGCTGCACGATGTCTACAGGTGGCGGCTGGCCAACGCATTCGCCGTCACGCGGCAGGCTGCGCAAGAGCGGAACCCGATGCGCGCGCGCCGCCTGTTCGCCGAGGCCGCCGCAATCCGCCTGTCCGAGCTGAAGGACGACAGGGGCTCCACCGAAGAACCAAGCCTTGTGATCTGCGGAACCGCCAACATCAACGCGGACCGCGAGGTGCCACCGGGCAGCGGCGGTTTCTGCATCAGCTTCGACCCGGAGCACGTCACCTTGCGCCGCGAAACCTGCGCCGAAGGGGAGGCTGACGCCCAGGCCCTGACCTCCGACTACGAGGTTCTCGTCGGCCAGCGCCGCAGCACACTGTTCGACATCTCGGCGATCAGCGGGGCGGCCATCTCGCCACTGATGGGTTCCGCGACGCGGCAGGCTTACCGGATTCTGCTCACCGCGACGAACGTCCGCCTCGGCGTGTGGCTGCCGCACCCTGCACTGGTCCGGGAAGCGCGGAAGCGGATCGACGAGCAGGCAGCGGGCATCCACAGGCAACCTGACCGGGGGTGGGCGCGGCGGCCACTCCTATTGCTGCTGTGGTATCTGTCGCCGCACCCGCTCTGGGATCGTAAGGCGGACCTGAACGCCGACCGGGAGGCCAGGCTCTGGGCCCATGTCCTCGACCTCAGGCTCCGCGGCAAGCTCACCGGGGAACTCTGGTACCGGCTGATGCAGCCCACGGTCGGCCTGCTGTGGTCCGAGGCCGTCGGCCACCTGAGCTACCGCGACACGTGGATGTACGTGACCGACGGTGGCCACTACGACAACCTCGGCCTGGTCGAGGCGCTGCGCCGCGGCGCACAGCACATCGTGGTGCTGGACGCTTCCGGTGACAGGGCCGACACATGGTTCACCCTCGGCGGCTCCATCGCCCTGGCCAGGAGCGACGCTGGAGTGAACATCACCCTCGATCCCGCCAAGATGATTGAGGGAGGCACCGGGCTGAAACCGGGCCAGGTCATCCACCCGTGGGCATACGGCACGTTCAGTAGGGCGCCCGGGCTGCCCGAAAAGGGTGACATCTGGGTGTGCAAGCTCGGCTGGTGGACGGAAGCGCCCTGGGACGTCCTCGCCTACGCCCAGGATCACTCGACCTACCCGTGTGATAGCACGCTGGAGCAGCTGTACGATGCCGCCGAGTTCGAGGCCTACCACGAGCTCGGCCAGGCCGCCGTCCTGGCTGCCGCGAAGGAGTGCACGCCGCCCCTCACGTGCCCTGCCCCCGCTGGCCACGGCAGCCCGTCGGCGTCGGCCCAGCTCGGCAACGCACCGGGAACGTGATGGCCGTGGACGCAACACAGGCGCAGCGCGCCGAAGACCAAGCCGCCCGCATCGGACGGGTCGCCCGGTACTCACTGGCGGGCATTCGGATCGTCAACGGTTCCGTGGCGCTGACCGCGCCGTCCGTCATCATCCGCAGGTTTGGCGAGTCGCCAGGCGGCGACAATGCGGCGGTCTACGGTCTGCGAATGTTCGGGATCCGAACCGTCGTCCTTGGCGTTGATCTCCTCGCCCTATCCGGCCCCCCGCTTCGCCGCGCGCTCGGGCAGGCCATCATCATCCACGCCAGCGACACGGCCACCGCGGCAACTTTGGGACTCAGCGGCCGGGTACGGCGGCCCTGGGCGATCGCGCTCACGTTGATCTCTGCGGCAAATACCGGCCTCGCGGTCACGGCGTATCTCGCGGAGCGAAGTGAAAGGTAACATCATGACCGAGCCCGCCAATTCCAGCAGTGGCTACCGGAACACCTTCTGGTGGCGTCTGTATGACTGGACCGCCCAAACGGCCGACCAGAAATTCGGCTGGGACAAGCTGCCGAAGCCCGTCGGCTTGCTTGTGCTCATCGGCTTGCGGAACATCTTGCGGCAGCGCAACCTCTATGACACAAACGGCCTGCCGATGGCGGTCACGCCCAAGCTCCCCGCGCCCACACCCGAGACCCTCACCGCGCGGACGCCCGATGGTGCCTACAACGACCTTCGCAGCCCGGCGATGGGCATGGCGGGCACCCGTTTCGGCCGTAACGTGCCCCTGCGGTACGGATATCAGGAAGCGCCGGACAAAATCCTGGACCCGAACCCGCGTGTGGTCAGCCGGGAACTGCTGACCCGGCATGACTTCATTCCGGCGACGAGCCTGAACCTGCTGGCGGCCGCCTGGATCCAGTTCATGGTGAAAGACTGGTTGAGTCACGGTGCCGGCGATCCGCGACACGTTTTCGAGCTGCCCCTCGCCGCGGATGACCCGTGGCCGCAACGGCCGTTGACGGTGCTGAAGACGCTGCCTGATCCCACCCGCACTACCGGCCAGGACGGGCCGCAGACTTTCCTCAACACCGAGACACCGTGGTGGGACTCATCACAGCTGTACGGCGGCGGCACCACCGCCGGAGACCAGGTGCCGCGGCGCAGCGGGGCGGACGGCAAGCTGATCATCGGCGCCGACAACCGGCTCGTCCTGCCCGACGACCCGGCACTGAGCCCGGCATTCGTCCCGGGCTGGTGGCTAGGACTGAACATGATGAGCACCCTGTTCATCCGGGAGCACAACGCGATTGCCGACGCGCTCAAGTCGGCGTACCCGCAATGGACCGATGAGGAGCTCTACCAACGGGCGCGGCTGGTCGTCGCGGGGCTCATCGCGAAGATTCACACGGTCGAGTGGACACCGGCCATCATCGCCCACCCGACCACTGTGACGGCCATGAGCGCGAACTGGTGGGGCGTCGCAGGGGAGCGGATTCACCAGATCTTCGGCCGGATCAGCGGCAGTGAGGTACTCAGCGGAATCCCCGGCTCGGCGCAGGACGATTTCGGCGTCCCGTACTCGCTCACCGAGGAATTCTCGATCGTTTACCGGATGCATCCCCTGATCCCCGATAACTACACCTTCCGCCGCTCCGCCGACGATCAGGTGATTTCTGAGCATACGTTCCCGGAGATCGCCGGCCCCAATGCGCAGGAGGTGGCCGGGCGCGTCGACATGGGCGATATCATCTACAGCTTCGCCACCGCTCATCCCGGCGCGCTCGTCCTGAACAATTACCCGCGCTTCCTGCAGCAGTTCCAGCGGCCAGATAATGACCGGCTGATGGACCTGGCGGCCACCGACATTCTGCGCACCCGGGAGCTTGGCGTGCCACGCTATAACCAGTTCCGCCGGCTCCTTCATCTGCGGCCTGCCGGCAGTTTCGAGGAACTCACCGATAACCCGGATCAGCTCGCCGCACTCCGCCGAATCTACCGCGACGTCGACTCCGTCGATACGATAGTCGGAATGCTGGCCGAGAAAAGGCCTGCTGGTTTCGGTTTCAGCGACACCGCCTTCCGTATTTTCATACTCATGGCGTCCCGCAGGCTGAACAGTGACCGCTTCTTCACCACTGACTTTACGCCGGAGGTCTACACGCCGACCGGCATGGCTTGGCTGGAGGGGACGTCCATGATTGATATCGTGTTGCGCCATTATCCGCAACTCCGCCCGGCGCTACGCGGGGTTCAGAACGGTTTCCAGCCGTGGAGCCGGGTGAGCGTGCGGTGATCATATTTGGTCCGGGCAGGGGGGCGCTGCCATGCCACATCAACTTGGCGTGACGATCCGGGCGATGGTCGCGGCGGAGCAGGTAGCCGATCTCCGCAAATGGCTCACCGCGAGCGCACCGCAGGGGCTGGCGGACGGCCCGTTCCACTTCCGTCACATGCGCGGGCTGCACTTCGCCAAGCTCTTCCTGATCGAGCAGACCGACGATCTGAAGGGCCGGCCCATCCCAGCCAGCCTGGTGCTCATGACGGAGGTGGACGCGCCGCTGCGCCGGCACCTGGATGAGCTCATCGACGTGGCCGGAGACGGGATCAACCAGGCGTTCGGGTACTGCGCGGGCTATCCGGGCCCGGCTGCCCGTCGCCGTGCGCGGATCGGCTGGCTTCGTCAGCACCTGGTTCAGGCCAGCGCCGTCTATGTCAACACGGTCGGGCGCGGGTTGCGCCAGATCCGCCAGGAAGCGTACTTGCGCGATGTGCTGGAGGCCTATCTCGACCGGGCCGACTGGACCGGCCGGGCGCCCGCCGCTGTGCGACGGGACCTGCAGGCGTATGTAGCGGGGCGGGCGGATCTGGCGTGGGCGATGAAGCCGGCGGCGCCGCCATCCCTGACATTCCGGGCGCGCGAGGCGGTGAACGAGGTCGTGGTTCCGCTGGCCCTCGTGCCGTTGCTCCCGGCGCTCGCGTTCGCCCTGCCGACCTTGGCGGTGCTGTTGCGCTTGGCCGAGCAACGCGACACGCCGGTCACCGAGCGCCCGACGCTGCAGCACCTCGAGACGCTCGCGAGCTACGAGGATTACGTGGCACAGAATCCTTTCGCTGTCGTGGGCTTCATCGAACCCGGGCTGCTGCGGCTCGTGACGATCCGTGGGGTGATGTTTGCCCTGAACTATGCGGTCCGGCACGTGTACAACGATGGGAGCCTGGCCGGGATAACGACGATCCATTTTGCCCGGTGGGTACCCCTTGATGGCTGGCGGAGGATGACCTTCGCGAGCAATTACGATGGTGCCGTCGAGGCTTATAACGACGATTTCATTGACGAGGTCTGGTGGGGTCTGAACGCTGCGTTCGGCAACGCTGTCGGCTATCCGCCGACCCGCTGGCTGTTCTGGGGCGGCGCAAAGTACGAGGAGCAGTTTAAAAATAGCTTGCGCATTCATCAGGTGCCCGTGCCGTTGTGGTACAGCGCTTACCCGTGGCTCAGCGCGGTCAATATCGAGAAGAACGCCCAGATCCGGGCTGGCCTGCGCGGCGAGATGAGCCCCGCCGCCGCCGAGCGCTGGCTCTCGCTCTTGTGAGGCATGTCATGGCCGTGCAGCTTGACCTCGCCGACATCCAGGGCTTGTTTGCCCGCGGGTACAAGGAGCACCGGTACGCGCGGTTCACCATCTTCGCGGCCCGCGAGCCGACCGCGACCCAGGCGCTGCTGAAGTGGCTGCTGCCGCAGGTCACGAACGCGGCGCCGTTCTCCGGGGACACCGCCCTGCACATCGCACTCACACCTTCTGGCCTGCGCCAGCTCGGTCTGCCGGACAGCGTCATGGCCGGATTCTCCGCCGAGTTCATCGAGGGCATGACCGAGACCAATCGGAGCCGGTTCCTCGGGGACGTCGGGGAATCTGACCCGCGCTCCTGGGCGTGGGGCGGACCGCAAAGACCGCCGATTGACGGTCTCATCCTGGTCTACGCCACCACGCCAGGCATCCTCACGCAGCGACAGTCGGTCCTGCTGCAGCGGCTCGCCGAGCTGGGCATCAGGGACGTTACCGAGCTGTACACCCGTGAACTGGCCAGCCAGGAGCCGTTCGGCTTCCACGACGGGATCTCCCAGCCAGTCATCGCCGGGCTCCCAAAGGCGGCTGGCGCTCAGCGACCAGTGCCCGCGGGCGAGTTCGTCCTCGGTTACCCGAACGCCCGCGGCCAGCTGACCGACCGGCCGCTACTGCCGGCGTCCGACGACCCTGGGCGCCTGCTGCTTCCTGACCCTGCCGGTAGCGGCACGGCTGACCTGGGGCGAAACGGCACCTATCTGGTCCTTCGTCAGCTTGAGCAGGACGTCGACGGATTCTGGCGGTTCCTTGACCAGGTCACCAGGCAGCCCGACGGAACCGAAGATCCAGACAGGCGGGTCGCGCTGGCCGCGAAGATGGTAGGCCGATGGCCAAGTGGCGCGCCCCTGATCGACGCACCGGACAAGGACGTACCGGCGCTCGGCGACGATAACGGCTTTGGCTATCAGGCTGACCCGCTCGGGCTCGTCTGCCCCATCGGCGCGCACATCCGCCGGGCGAACCCGCGCGACTCGCTGCCCCCGAACCCCGCCAGCTCGCTTAACACCAGCGATCTGCACCGCCTCCTGCGCCGTGCGCGCAGCTACGAGCAGGCCGGGAACGGCCGTCCCGAAACCGGGCTTTATTTCCTCTGCCTGGCGGCCAACCTGTCCAGGCAGTTCGAATTCGTCCAGCACACCTGGCTGAACAACACCACGTTCGGCGGACTTTACGACGACACTGACCCGCTCACCGGCACCCGTCAGCCCGCAGGCGCGACGTTTACCGTTCCGCAGCGCCCAGTGCGCCATCGTTACCGCGGCGTACCCCAGTTCGTGCGGACACGAGGAGGCGCCTACCTCTTCCTTCCCGGCATCTCGGCTCTGCGCTACCTGGCGCAGCCGCGGCGACCAGATCACTCCCCATCCCGGGGAACGTGACATAACCAACCTGGGGGAAACATGCACACGATAAATACGGCCGATCCAGCAACGCTGATCACCGCGACAAGACCGAAGCTGGCCAAGCTGTTCAGCTCAGGGAGGGTCGGCGCGATCCCTGACGGCCGCGGCCGCGGGACGGTTCTCCTCGGCACGGGCGGCCTGCCGGCCCGGGTGACCGCCGGCCTGGCCTACGCTCTCGCCTGGCGGGGAAAGGTGGTAAGCGCACGCACGGCGCGCCTGCTGAACATCCTGACGCCACTTCAGATCGAGGCGATAGAAGCCGTGATCTACAAACAGGACAGCTGGTACGACGGCGCCCCGTGCATCGTCCTCGACTACTCGAAGACGTCGTTTGCTGCCCGCCGGATCCGGGACGAGATCCGTGAAATCGCCCCGGGAGTCTTTCTCGGAATCGTCTTCTGGGGGCGCCGCCACGTCCTCGACTTCTCCTTGGACTTCACGCGTTGAGCGCGCAGAGACGCCGCGCCTGGGTGCCGCGGACAGAGAGGAGATTCTCGCGCATCGTGCCAGCCGGGCAGCCCACAGGGCAGGAGCGTTCTCTGGTAGACCCCGAGGGGCTGCTCACTTTCCTGGTCTTCCGGCCGCTCAGCGACCTGTTCCTCTGGTTCTGGCGGCTGGAACGGCGGACAGAGTTCTTGTACCGGCCGCAATTCGACAAATGGCTCAGGCCCCCGCTGTTCACATGGGCGCAGGCGCTGCAGAACTCCCGGCGTCAAGATGATCATTTGGGGCTGGCGGAGGAGCAGCTGCTTCCCGGCGAGGAACAGCACATCCGCGCGACCATCGACGAAATCGCCAAGTTCACCAGGGAGAACTGGCTCCCGGGCGGCGCGCAGCGGTTCGGCAACACCAAGACGTTCGGTGTGCTGCGCGGCGAGTTCTCGGTTCTGCCAGGCCTGCCGGTGAACCTTCGCCGCGGCCTGTTCGCGGAGCCACGTACCTATCCCGCATGGGTCCGCTTCTCCGGTCCCGGCCCGTACGCTCCGCCGGATATCGAGGATCTAGGTCAGTGTTCGGTCGGCATCAAGGTCATGGGCATGCCCGGGCCAAAGCTGATGGAGGACGAGCAGCTCACCCAGGATCTGATCCTGGTAAGCCCCGCGAGCTTCGTCACCCCGAACATCCGCGAGAACGCGAAGCTGCAGCGGTGGGTGCGCGCAAAGGCGCCACTGGCGTACGCCATCAACCCGTATGACCCGCACCTGCTGCATATGTTCATGCAGTTGCTCTACTCGCCGATGCAAGCGAACCCGCTCGAAGTGCAGTACTACAGCAATGTTCCTTTCTTGCTCGGTGAGGGTCAGGCCGTCCAGTACTCGCTGAAGCCACGATCACCGGCTAGGACGAGGATCCCCGCGCGGCCTGCGGAGAACTATCTGCGGGACGCCATGGTCAGGACCCTTGCCGCGGGGCAGTGGGAGTTCGATTTCATGGTGCAGGTGCAGACCGACTCGTTCCTGATGCCGATCGAGGATGCCACGGTCAAGTGGCCGGAGCAGCTTTCCCCGTACGTCCCGGTGGCGCGGCTGCGGCTGCCGGCCCAGAAGTTCACCTCCGACGAGCAGCTCGCATTCGCAGATGTTCTCCGCTACAACCCGTGGCATAGCCTGCCAGAGCATAGGCCGCTGGGAAACTCGAACCGCGCCCGGAGACAAATGTACTGGGAGCTCGCGAGGCTCCGCCAGGCGATGAATCAGGTGCAGCATATTGAGCCGACAGGCGCGGAGCAGTTCCCCGAGTAGCGGTATGGAGGCCTCCCATCGCCGCTACGGTCACCCGGCACGCCGTCCGGCACGGAGGACGCTCAGGTAGCGGCGTGATGCCTGGTCGCCCATCTGCGTGCGGATACGCTCGGCGATCGCGTCGAGCAGGGGCTCACGGACGTCGCTCTCAAGCCTGCGGTACATCGACGTCGAGCGGAGGAGATCCGCGAAGCCGTCCCCGTCGAACCACTGAACAGCCGGGTACCACCGAACGATCGTCGGGCCGAACAAGCTGCCGGGGTCTGTGACCAGTCCCCAGCCCTCGTCCGTCATCCGCACCTCGTCCTCAAGCGGCGGATGACCCCAGCCGGGGTCGCCGGGGGAAAACCGCTCGTGGAGATCGGCGGTCTCGGCGTACACCTCCGGCACACCCGGCCGGCGGACGACAACGTTGCCGAGCAGCGCCATCCATCCCCCCGGACGGAGCACGTCATGCGCCCGGCGCCAGCCAATGGACGGGTCGACCCAGTGCCACGCCGACGCGGCCACGAGGACATCGAAGCGCCGTCCGCAGTCGTCCCACTCCTCGAACGTCGAATTCTCGACCTCGACATTGCCGAAGGCGGCGAGCCGCTGGCGAGCAAGCGCGGCCATGCCCGCGCCGGGCTCGATGGCGGTCACCGAGTACCCGAGCGCTGCCAGCGAGCGTGTCGCCTGACCGGTACCGCAGCCCACCTCAAGCACCGACGACTGCCTGTCCATGCCGGTGATGGCGACGAGATCGGCGAACAACTCATCGGGATACGTCGGCCGCACGCGGTCGTAGAGCTCGGGCACCTCGTTGAACACCCGGCCGAGGTCACGTCGGTCCGGTCCTGTCACCGCACCAACCTACCGTCAGCTGATGACAACGCGGGCACGCGAGTTGTGACATGCGTGCGCAAAGGCGCGCCGCCGGAAACAGCCGCGCTGGCCTGATCGGGTCAGGCTGCGTGGGTTTCGAACCACACCGAGCCGAGGTCGTGTCCCGCGGTCATGTGCACATCGGAGTCCAGCGCTGCGGCCAGGCGCCGCAGCAGGGCAATGGTGGGTTCGATGCCGCCCTCTTCGATGCATTCGATCTCATCGACGGTCATGTCAGCCCGGCCGGCCAGCTCGGAGACGCTAAGGCCCAGGGCGCGGCGCTGGTCATACACCGCCTTTCCGAAGGCCAGGGCCTCGCGGATGGCGATCCGCTCAGGATCTTCCGCCTGTGCCTCCGGGCGCACCCAGCGGGTGTGGTGACCAGTCATCACACCTGCCTTTCGTAGGTCTCAGCCGCTGGTCCCTGGTGATCGCGCTGGCAGAGTTTCTGCGCCCGGACTGCCCGGTCGATCTGCCTCTGGTCGTGCTGCCGAGTCTTTCGGAACACCGTCAGGAGCACGATCCTCCCATCAGCGGTACACCTGTACGTCACCCGGGCCGCAACATCGCAAAGCCGGATCCGTAGTTCCCAGACCGGTCCCTCTAGGTGATCGGACCATGGCCCGCCGCGTTTACAGCAAAGACACCCAAAATGGGGCTTGAGATAACGGGCTTGGTCCAGGTGAATGGCTCGCAGCGGTCGTTCCAGCCGCCGGTGAACCGGCGGATGGCGGCGGTGACCCCGTCCATCCCGATCACCACAACATGCTCGCTCACGACGCCAGCGATAACTGGTCGCCGCATAGCGGGAACGGCGGGGTGAGTTGCTCGTTATAGGGGGTGAGGGAGTTTCCGGCGGGGCGGCGAACTGTCTCGGAGGTGCTGGTGAAGTTCAAGGTAGCCGCGGCACTGGCGACTGCCGCGCTGTGCGCCGCGGTCGTCTCGTGCTCGTCCGGACCGGCAGCGACAGCGACAGCGAGCACGCAAGCACCTCCGGTCACGGTGCTGACCGAGGGCGCGGACAACGGCAACGGCGACATCTTCCTGGCCCCGCAGAGCGGCGGCCAGTACGGCACCGGCCCGGAGATCGTCAGCATCACCGGCAAGGTGCTCTGGTTCCACCGGCTGCCGGCGGGCACGTTCGCCACCGACTTCCGCACCCAGACCTACCTGGGCAAGCCGGTGCTGACCTGGTTCCAGGGCAGCAGCACCGGCGGCGAGGACGTTATCTACAACGCCCGCTACCAGCAGATCGCCACCGTCAAGCCGGCGAACGGGTATCTGCCCGACTTCCACGAGTTCCTGATCACGCCGTGGAACACTGCGCTGATCCTCGCTGACACGATCGGCACCGCCAACCTGACCTCGCTCGGCCTGTCCGCGCACCAGCAGGTCATGGACGGCGTCGTGCAGGAGATCGACATCAAGACCGGCAAGCTGCTGTTCCAGTGGGTGAGCTCCGACCACGTGCCCTACAGCGACAGCCACGCGCCGATGCCGCAGCCGGGCCAGCCATGGGACTGGTTCCACATCAACGCCGTCCACCTCGACACCGACGGCAACTTGCTGATCAGCTCGCGCTTCACCTGGACCATCTACAAGGTGAACCTCCGCACCGGGGCGATGATGTGGCAGCTCGGCGGCAAGCACAGCACGTTCGCCATCAAGGCCGCGCCCGGCCAGAAGCTGGACAGCGCCGGCGAGATCTTCGCGTTCCAGCACGACCCCGAGGCGCTCGGCGGCAACGTGTACACGGTCTTCGACGACGAGTCCGACGGGCAGTCGACCCTGTACTCGTCCAGCCGCGCGGTCACGATCAGCCTGGACCTGGCCACCGGCACGGCGACGCTGATCAAGTCCGTGAACCAGCCGGAGGGCCTGACGGCGGGCGCGACCGGCAGCGCGCAGACGACCAGGAACGGCGACCTGTTCGTCAGCTGGGGCGGGCTGTCATACTTCTCCGAGTTCAGCCCGTCAGGAAAGCTGCTGTTCAACGCCAAGCTCCCCGACGGCGTGGGCACCTACCGCGCCTACCGGCTGCCGTGGAATCCGGGCAGCTAGCGTGCCACCTGCAAGGCTGCAAATCGATCTAGTCAGTCAATCGACACGACCGATCCTGCCGAAGCTCACCCCACATCTCCTGGGCTGTGACCACCTGTGACCAGGCGCCGTCCCGGCCAGGCACGCCAGGCGGCCCGCAAGGCCCCGGCCCCGGACCGGGGCGGCCGGCCCGACCGCCGCCTGCCGGAGGCCCCGGGCGCATACTAGGGACATGGGCCGGATCATCGGGACAATCCTCGGCGCGATCCTCGCCATCTGGCTTGCCTTCACGGCTGCGGGCGGGATCGTTGCAACGCTCAAGGCGTTTCTCATCATCGGGCTGATCGCGATGGCCGTCTTCATCGTCGTGTGGTTCGTGGCCAGGCGCCCTCGTCGCCGCTAGCGCGGCGCGCCGCGGCGACACCGGCTGACACCGGCGCTGCGCGTCCCACCGATCTCGAAGACGCTCCCTGCCGAATCGGTACTCGAAGAGTGCTCGGTACGAGTGTCATGCGCGGCGCGCATATCAACCGCATATCGCCGAATCGGCGCGTAGGGTGCGTATCGCTTTCGCTATGACTATTGCGTACATATGTGTCTATTAGGCGCGTGCCTCCAGGTATCTGGTTGGCTCACTCCCGTGAACGCCTCCGGTCCCGCCACGATTCGTACTCACCGACTTGCCCACCCGCGCCGATTCTTGAATAAGCCGGTAATGGCACTATAGCCCCGCGTATTCTCGGTGCCAGTCGCATTCTGCGAGGTGGAGGGGGCGGGCGATGTTCGATATCGTCGGGGTGCTCATTGGCTGGTTCACCGGACGCGTCGCTGATCAGGTGGCCGACGGCCTGCAGCAAGTCGTGGTCGTGGGACATTACCAAGCTCGCGGGCCCGTGGCGTGGCGTGTATTACCACCTGTACGTGATGATCGATATTTTCTCCCGGTGCGCCGTTCATTTCGAGGTGCACGCTACCGGGCTGGGCGAGCTGGCGAAAGACTTCATCACCGAGGCGGTCCGCCTCAACGGCGGCACCGCCCCGCAGGCCATCCACGCAGACCGGGGGACCTCGATGACGTCCAAGCCGGTATCGGCGCTGCTGTCGGACCTGGCCATCCTCAAATCGCATTCCCGGCCCAAGGTCAGCAACGACAACCCGTACAGCGAGGCGCAGTTCAAGACGCTGAAGTACTGCCCGGCGTTCCCCGGCACGTTCGGGTCACTGCAAGACGCCCGCGCGTTCTGCGGCGTGTTCTTCACCTATTACAACCACGAGCACCGGCATTCCGGGATAGACCTGCATACCCCGTACTCGGTCCATATCGGCACCGCGGCCGCGATCCAGGACAAACGCCAGGCCGTGCTGAACGCCGCCTGCGCCGCGAACCCGCGGCGCTTCACCCGCCGCCCCCGGGCACCCAAGATGCCCGTCACGGCCTGGATCAACAAGCCGGTCACTGACAGCGACATTACGCAGCATCCGCCCAGGGAGGCAGCTTAGGAAACAGCAGAACCTTGTGTCTCATTTGACTTGACACGTACCGATGCGGCGGCGTCGGCAGCACGTAGCATCCCGAAACCGGACCCGCGTGGCGAGGCGCTCGCCTCCATCGCCGTGTCGCTCGTTAAACTTGACCCGCGACACGCACGCACCCTGGCATTGGAGGCTGTCGCAGCACTCCGCCACGCGCACAGCTACTTCAGCGGCAAGGCAACCGTTCAGATCGCCAAAGTCGCGAAGGCCAGCCCCGACCCTGAGCTCGGCAAGGCCGCCCGGCATGCGCTTACCGGGGCACTGAATAGTGATTCCTGGCTCGATGCTCTTCCGGCGCTGGCCGCCCTTGAGCCCAAGGCGATCAAGACCGTTTGCGCCACTATCACTAACCAGGATTGTAACTGGATAGGTCCCTCCTCAGCGCGCTATGACTACTCGTAGCCACTTGCTGCGACTAGCAGCGTCGCTAGCAGTGCCCAGTTTGGCTGAGCGGGCATCGGTTCGGCGTGGTTAGCGAAGTAACCGTCGAGGTCGTGCAGGAAATTGCCAAACGCGGCGAGAAACCGCGCCAGCGTCCCGTTCTCCCATTCTGATGCCCCGGAACCTTCATAGTCAGCCAGCATCTCCCCGACGATGCGCAGGACATCGTTGCGTGAGCTGACCGTGGATAGATCGCTCACATGAGCGGGACGTCCTGTGCGGCAGGGAGACGGCGCCCTCAGCGGGCGGGAAGCATCGGCGGGCTCGTCTGCCGCCCGCTTGCGGGTCATCTTGACGTAGGCCGGGCCGTGAGCGGTCTCCAGCCGCCACGCCTCGTGCTGGTCGAGGTCATTCTCGGCGAACCGCTGGAGCAGGGTGACGAGTAGCTTCCGCTCGTCGGCAGTCAGGCTTTCGCTCATGCACCTAATGATGGCGGGGCGCCAGACGATCACAGCGGCGTCTGGGCTCCGACGGGGGCTGGGCTGACAGACAGAAGCCGGGAGAGCGTCGGGCGCTTGGTCGCGGTGGGGTTGCGAGCCGCATTTACGCGGTGATGCTGAGATTTCTGGTTTCTGCCGGCCGGCTCGGCGTGCCGTGCTGATCACGGAGGGCCGGCTGTGGTGAACTTGCGGTTTGTGTCCGATACGCCCCCTGTGCCTGATGACGCTGCCGGGCTGTGCGAGCTGCTGCGGGAGCGGGACGTGCAGATCGCGGAGCTGCGGGTGCTGGTCCAGGCGAAGGACACCGAGATCGCGGGACTGCGCGAGCGGGTGGAGCAGCTGGGCGCGCAGGTCGCTGACCTGGCCGCGCGGATAGGGCAAACCTCGAAGAACTCTAGCAAGCCGCCGTCGTCGGACGGGCTGGGCAAGCCGGAGCCGAAGTCGCTGCGGAAGAAGACCGGCCGCAAGCCTGGCCGGCCGAAGGGCCAGCCAGGCACGACGATGCAGCTGACCGATAATCCGGATCATGTGGTGCGGCACGAGCCATCGGCCTGCCGCGTGTGCGGCGCCGGGCTGGCGGGCGCGGAGCAGACGGGGATGGAGCGGCGGCAGGTCACCGAGATCCCGCCGGTCAAGGCTGAGGTCACCGAGCATCAGATGATCGAACGTCAGTGCCTGTGCTGCGGGGAGCGGGCCAAAGCGGATCCGCCGGCGGGGGTGACTGCCCCGGTGCAGTACGGGCCGCGGGCATCGGCGCTGGCCGCGTACCTGTGGCATGGGCAGTTCCTGTCGCGGGACCGGGCAGCCGCAGCGCTGGGCGAGATGTTCGGCTGCGCCCCGTCCCCGGCGGTGATCGCTGCGATGGCCAAGAAGGCCGCCGGGTTCATCGCCCCGGCCCTGGACTCGATCATCAAGGCCCTGGTCCAGGCCGAGGTGGCGCACTTCGACGAGACCGGGTTCCGGGTCGCCGGGAAGCTGGCCTGGGTGCACTCGGCCTCTGCGGGCAAGTACGTGCTGGTCACCGTGCACCCCAAGCGGGGGAAAGAGGGCATGGACGCTGCCGGGGTGCTGCCGGCGTTCGCCGGGATCGCCTGCCACGACGCCTGGGCGCCCTACGACGGCTACGACGCAGTGAGCGCGCACGCTCTGTGCAACGCTCACATCTTGCGGGAGCTGACGGCGGTCACCGAGACCGGCACGGACCTGGACGTGACCTGGGCCAAGCAGGCTATCGACGCCCTCCTGGCGCTCAAGGCCGCAGCGGACGCCGCCCGCGCCGCCGGGCGCGGCGCCATCGGCCCCGGGCTGCTCGCCAGGCACGGGAAGTACTTCCGCGACGCCGCGGAGACCGGGATCGTCCTCAACGCCGCCCGGCGCAGCAAGCTGGAAAAGAAACGGCACGCCCTCGCGACCCGGATGCGCGGCCGCGCCGACGACTACCTCCGGTTCGCCCACGACCTGCGGGTTCCCTTCGACAACGATCTGGCTTCACACTGCACCTCCTTGGTGCGTTCTGCGGTGCCGGGGTTTTCGCGGTGGTCAGGTCGTGTTGCTGGAGTTCTGTTGAGTATTGCGTGTAGCACTGACATTTTTCGGCAGCGGGCCGCCGAGGTCGGGGTGGTAGCTGCGTCCTGAGCGGTGGCTGTCGCCGAGGGCTTTGCCGGTGGCTTCGACCTGGGCGGGGCCGGGGCGGGCCTGGCCGGGGTGGTAGAGGCAGGTGCCGCGGTCGTCGGCGAGGTGCCCGGTGATGAGGCCGAGGCGGTACCAGCGCTTGATGCTGGAGGGGTGTGCGTGCAGCTGGCGGGCTGCCTCGTCGAGGGTGAGCATGCCGGTATCGCGGAGCCGTTGCCAGAGGCTGGGGATGTGGCGGGTGAAGCAGTGGGCGCGCACCCGGCCGGCGTCCCAGGGCTTGCTTTCCCCGCTGGTCAGGCCGCGCTGGTTGAGGATGCACGCGACCTGGCTGTAGGTGTGGCCGCCGAGCAGCTGGTCGATCTGCTCGATCACTGGCTGGGGGGTTTTGCGCTGCTGCCAGGCGTTCAGCGGGATCGGCAGGTTCAGGGTGTGGTGCTGGCCGCCGGGCAGGCGGACGGCGGCGGTGATGGCGTAGTCGCCGCGGGTGAGGGTGACGTCGGTGATCAGCAGGCGGATCAGGCGCTTGCGTTCCCGCATCGGGGTGGCCGGGTCGTGCCATAGCGCGGGGAAATCGGCGGCCAGTGCCCGGATGCGGGCGCGCTGCTGGTCGTCCAGGACGGCGGTGGCGGACTTGGCGGTGGTGTAGTCGTCGTGGGCGGTGGCCAGCTCGCGCAGCCGGGCGTTCCAGTCGGCTTCGAGGGCGTCGGCGACCAGCCGGTTTCCGGGGTCGACTGCCAGGTAGCGGCGCCGGGCCTGGTCGGCTGCATGCTGGGCGCGCTGGACGTGGGCGGCGCGCAGGGCGTCGGCGTGCCCGGCTTGGGCGGCGAGCTCGTCGGTGACGGTGAGCGCGACCTCCAGGGCAAGCGGGCTGAGTGTGGCCAGCAGCAGGCCGGCGACGGCGGTGTCGAGGACGGCGCCGGGCAGGTGCTGGCAGATCGGCCGGGCGTTGCTGATGCCGTCGTTCTGGCAGACGTAATCAGGCACGATGGTGCTGTCGGCGCGGGTGTGGTAGCGCACCGTCATGCGCCGTCCGCATCTGCCGCAGATGATGAGGCCCTGGAGCAGGGCGGGTCCCTCGCGGGCTGGCCCGGCTGTGCGGTTGTCGCCGCGGGCGGCGGCGTTGGCGGCCAGGACCTGCAGGTTGGCCTGGTAGCGGGGCCAGGTGATATAGCCGGGGTGGTGGTCGGGGAGAAGGACGGTCCAGTCCTCGGCCGGCTTGGTCAGCGTGCGGTGGTGCCCGTCCAGGTCGGTGATGTGGCGGGCGCGGCCGTAGCAGTAGGCGCCGGCGTAGCAGGGGTTGTGCAGGATCTTCAGGACCTGGTCGTGGGTGAGCGTCTTGAAGTACAGCTCGCCTGCGCGTGGTCCGCCGCGGTGCCGGGCAGGGAAGGTCAGCTGTGCCTGGCGGAAGGCTCTGACCACGGCGAAGGCAGAGCCGGTGGCGGTGAAGGTGTCGAACAGCAGGCTGATCGCCTGGCGCACTGCGCCGTCGGCATCCAGGACCGTTTCGCCGCGGCTGTCGTAGGCCAGCCCGATCGGCAGCGGCAGTTGCAGCTCGCCGCGGCGGGCCTTGGCCAGGATCCCGCCGCGCAGCCGGGCCCGCAGGAAATGCAGTTCTGCCTCGCTGAGCTGGCCTTTCATGCCCAGGAGGAGGCGGTCGTTGAAGCTGGTCGGGTCATACAGCCCGTCCTCGTCCAGGATGAGGGTGTCGTTGTGGGCGCAGATCTGCAGCAGCCGGTGCCAGTCTGCGTTGTTGCGGGCCAGCCGCGAGCATTCCAGGCCGAGTATGATCCCGGCCCGGCCCAGGGACACCTCGGCGACCAGGTGCTGGAACCCTTCCCGGTCCGCGGAGGAGGCTCCCGAATGGCCCTGGTCGATGTCGATCACGTGGATCCGGTCGGCGGGCCAGCCGAGCGCGACGGCCCGGCCGCGCAGGTCGTACTGGCGCGCGGTGGACTCGGTGTTGTTGGCGACCTGGTAGAGGGTGGACTGGCGGATGTAGAGGTAGGCGTCGCGGCGGAGCCGGGCCGCTGTCACCTTGCCGCTGGTATCGGTACTCACGGGGGAACGACCTCCTGGGCGGGTCACGGGGCAGGACGGGCATGGGCGAGCGTCATCTGCGCCAGCACCGCGACGATCTCGCTGGTGGCATGAGGCGAGAGTGCGGGCAGCAGCGACGTGCAGGCCGGCGAGCTGGCATCACCTCCTTTGGTGCTCGGAGCGGGCGGGGACGGGGTCGAGGTGGACAAGGACGCGCCGGCCTGCGATGTCGCTGCTGCGTTGCGGCCGGGTTCGGCCCCCGGCCCGGCCTGGGCGGGCAGGGAGGTCCACGCGGCCATCCAGGCGGCCATCCCCTGGGTGAGCAGCACGGCCAGGCCGTGCCGCCATCCGCCGCTCCCGGCGGTC
>Ga0208696_1000213_pt1 | contig 40669 bp, 34 predicted proteins | sample Sb_taG_9_FD_187711 | JGI IMG/M metagenome (GOLD analysis project Ga0208696, IMG submission 187711) | Peat soil microbial communities from Weissenstadt, Germany - Sb_50d_b_LC metaG (SPAdes) (version 2) | ecosystem: Environmental > Terrestrial > Soil > Wetlands > Peat | place: Germany... | reverse complement strand
CCGCCGCCTGCGGTCGTGCTCGAGCCGCCGCCCACAGCCACGGCCCTGCCCGAGCCGCCGCTGACCCGTCCCCGCCCGCCGTCCGCGCCAGACCTTAATGTGCCCACCATCTCGCCGGCCTTCTCCGCCCCACCCACAGCACCTACAGCATCGATCACCCCAGCCACCTGGACCGTGCGGGTTGCCCCCGACCGTGACTACTACGAAAGGATGGCAGGAGTGCGCGGCCGGTCTGGTTCGGACGTGCCTTTTCCGGCTCATGTCTCCGAACGGCGGATCCCGCTCGTCGGCAAGCAAATGCGCATCGGGCGCAGGAGCGCAGCCCGCGAACTCGAACCGGAGATCGACCTGGCTGAGCCGCCGGTTGACCCAGGCGTCAGCCGCATGCATGCGATGCTGATCGCCGCCGCGGACGGCACCTGGTCGGTCCTCGATCCGGGCTCGGCCAACGGCACGTTCCTCAACAACCGCAAGATCGTGACCGGGGACCTGGTCACCCTGCACGAGGGCGACCGGATCACCCTGGGCGCGTGGACTGTCATCACGGTGCACCGCGGCTAGTCCAGCAGGCGCTCGGCAGCCTGGCGGCCATCAGCGAACTGCCTGCGCCTATCCCGCCCACTGCCCATCCTCTGGTATTAACTAACTAATCCAGACGGCACCGGAATGCCGGTGCACGAGCGGTTTTGGCGGTCGGCCCATGACAACGAGCGTCGGCGTTTCGCCCGGACAGCGGACCCCCGCGCCGGCGGCGCGCCGCTCCTGGTGGCGGTCTCGTCTGGACACTGCGACCACCCCCGCCAGGTTCCGGCTGCTGCTCGTCGTCTTGGTCCTGCTCAGCCTGGCCTGGGGCGTGCTGGCCGCACTGACCGCCGATCAGCACGCCTCGGCGGCCGCCGACGTGGTCGCGGTCAGCGAGCCGCTGAGCCTGGACGCGGAGCAGATCTACCAGAGCCTGTCGGACGCCGACGCGACCGCGGCGAACGCGTTCCTGGCGGGCGGGCTCGAGCCCGCCGCGGCCCGGCAGCGCTACGAGGCCGACATCACCCAGGCCGCGATCCGGATCGAGGCGGCCAGCGCGCTGGTGGGTTCGTCCGCCGCCCGGACCCAGATGCCTGGCCACCTGACGAATCAGGCGTCGGCGGCCGGCTCGGCCGTCGGCGACGACCTGGCCACCCTGTCCGGGCAGTTGCCGGTCTACACTGACGAGGTGGGCACGGCCCGGGCCGACAACCGGCTCGGCCTGCCGCTCGGTGCGGCCTACCTCAGGGAGGCCTCCGCGTTGGTGCGCGGGACGCTGCTGCCTTCGGCCAGCGACATCTACACCCGTGAGAGCGGACTGCTGACCTCGGCCAGCGCGCAGGCGACCGGGCTGCCGCTCGTCGTGCTCGCGGTCGTGATCGGCCTGGGCATCGGCTACCTGCTCTACCGTTCGTCGCGGTGGCTGGCCCGGCACACCCACCGGGTGGTCAACTACGGATTGCTCGTGGCCGCCCTGGCTGGCCTGGTCTCGCTGGTGTGGCTGGCCGGGGCCTTCGCCGTGGGCCGGGCCGACCTGCTGCACGCCCAGCAGCAGGGCTCCGCGCCGGCTCAGGCGTTCGCCCGGGCGGACGTGGCGGCGCTTCAGGCACACGCGGATGAGAGCCTCACCTTGATCGACAACAGCGGCGACGACTCCTACCAGCAGGACTTCCTGGCCCAGCAGAAGCTGCTCGGGCCGGGGCCCGGCACGCTGCTTGCCGCGATACGGGCGTCGGCGGCCAACGGAGATTCTGTCGCGGCCGATGCCCAGGCCTGGTACCGGGCGCATGCGGCGCTGCGCGCGCAGGACGACGGCGGGAACCACTCCGCGGCGGTCACATCGGCACTGACCGGCGGCTCCGCCACCAGCTTCGCCCAGCTGTCGGCGGCCCTCAGCGACGGGATCAACGCCCACCAGGCCGTCTTCGCGTCCAGCGCCCGCGGCGGCCGGGACGCGTTCACCGGCCTCGCCGCGGGCATGATCGTGGCATCGCTGGTGATGGTGGCAGGCTGCGCCTGGGGGCTCAGCCGTCGGCTCGCGGAGTACCGGTGAACGCGCGGCCCCGGCGACTCCGGGGACCCTGGCGGCGCGCGCTGCCGGTGATGCTCGCGACGTTTGCGCTCGTGCTGGGCGCCGCCGCGGCGGCGGCCGCGCCAGGCTACCCCGCCGCGCTCAGCGTCGCGACCAGCGCCCGCACCGGGAGTACCGTCCGCACCGCGGGCGCGGCCAGCTGCAATCCGCATGCGAGCAGCCTGAGTCCGTCGGGCCCGCCGCAGGTGACATCCGGCTCGTTCATGGCGAAGATCCGCGCCCGCGGCCACCTCATCGCGGGGGTGGACCAGAGCACCTACCACTTCGGCTTCCTCAACCCGCTCAACGGGCAGATCGAGGGCTTCGACATCGACATGATCCGGGCGGTGGCCAAGGCCATCTTCGGCAACCCGGACAAGGTCGTGTACAAGGCGATCTCCGACGCGCAGCGGATCCCCGACATCACCTCCGGCGCCGTGGACATCGTGGCGCACACGATGACGATCACCTGCGCCCGGCTGCAACAGGTCGACTTCTCCAGCGTCTACTTCGACGCGGCCCAGCGGGTCCTGGTGCTGAAGAACTCTACGGCGACCAGCCTGGCCGGCCTGCGCGGCCAGAGGGTCTGCGCGACCAGCGGGTCCGACTCGCTCATCGTCATCGCCGCGGCCAGGGCCATTCCGGTCGCCGTGCCTTACTGGACCGATTGCCTGGTGCTGCTGCAGCAGGGCGACGTGGCCGCGATCTCCACCGACGATTCGATCCTGGACGGGCTCGCCGCGCAAGACCCGTGGACCAAGCTGATCGGGCCGCGGCTCACCGACGAGCCCTATGGCCTGGCCATCTCCAAGCAGCACCCGGATTTCGTCCGCTTCGTGAACGCGGTCCTGCAGCAGCTGCGGACGAACGGCCAGTGGGCGGCCAGCTACGCGCACTGGATCGGCACTCCGGTTCCCGCCCCGCCGCCAGCGCAATACGGGGGCTGACCGATGGCGGGGCTAACGAGGGGAGCATGGCGGCGATGAGCACGTGCACGAGCTGCGGCGGCACGATTGAGGACGGCTACTGCAACGTCTGCGGCCTAGCCGCCGCTCCGGTCCCGGCCGCCGCTCCGGCCGGGACAGCCGCCCCATCCGGGTCGGCGTCCGCCCCATCCGGGTCGGCGTCCGTGTCGGCTGGGTCGGCGTCCGGGCCAACTGGGTCGTCGTCAGCGGGATCCGGGTCGGCGGTCAGCCGCCGGACATCGGGCACCCGGGGTTCCCGGCGGACCAGTGGCCGGTCGGCACGCGGTCGGCTCGGGGCGGGACTGGTCGAGATCCCGCCAGTGCCCTACCGTGACCCGGCCAGCGCCATGCTTGCCAACCCGCAGGTGCCGGAGAACCGGCGCTTTTGTGCGGGCTGCGAGCAGCCGGTCGGGCGCGGCCGGGACGGCCGGGCGGGGCTTACGGAAGGGTTCTGCCGGAACTGTGGCACCCGTTTCTCGTTCAGCCCGAAGCTGGAGCCGGGCGAACTGGTGGCCGGGCAGTACGAGGTGCTCGGCTGCCTCGCCTTCGGCGGCCTCGGCTGGATCTACCTGGCCCGGGACCGCAACGTCAGCGACCGCTGGGTAGTGCTCAAGGGCCTGCTGAACACGGGGGACGCGGACGCCATGGCGGCCGCGGTCGCCGAGCGCCAGTTCCTGGCCCAGGTAGAGCACCCGAATATCGTCAGGATCTATAACTTCGTCCAGCACGCGGACCGGCGCACGGGGGAGTCGGCCGGGTACATCGTGATGGAGTACGTGGGCGGTAAGTCGCTCAAGCAGATTCTGCAGGATGCGCGGGCCGCTGGCGGTTCGGTGCCGGTGGCGCACGCGATCGCGTACGCGATCGAGGTGCTGCCGGCCCTGGGGTACCTGCATGACCGTGGCCTGGTGTACTGCGATTTCAAGCCGGATAACGTCATTCAGACCGAGGAGCAGCTCAAGCTCATCGATATGGGCGGGGTGCGCGGGATCGACGGCGACGGGCCCATCTACGGGACCGTCGGGTACCAGGCGCCCGAGATCGGGACCGACGGGCCGTCGGTTTCGTCGGACCTGTTCACGGTCGCGCGGGCGCTGGCCGTGCTCACCTTCGAGTTCAAGGGCTACCAGAGCTCGTATAAGTTCACCTTCCCGGACGGCGTGCCGCTGCTCGAGCAGCAGGAGTCGTTCGTCCGGCTGCTGCGCCGGGCCACCGATGCTGATCCTGACCGCCGCTTCGGCTCCGCGGGGGAGATGGCCGAACAGCTCACCGGCGTGCTGCGCGAGGTGCTCGCCGTGGCGGACGGGACGCCTAGGCCGGCGTTCTCGACTGTGTTCAGCCCCGAACTCCAGGCGATCGGGACCGGGGACGACGCCGCGGGGGCTGCCCTGGCCGCGCCGAGTGCCGCGGAGATCATCGCGGGAATGCCGATGCCGCAGGTGGACCGGGCCGATCCCGCCGCCGGCTACCTGGCCACGTTCGCCGGGCTCGATTCCGGCCAGCGAGTGGCCGCGCTGTCCCGGGCGGTCTCGGGCGACCCGTCCGTACCGGCCGAGGTGACCACGTCCGCCGAGACACGCCTGGCGCTGGCGCGGGCCCAGCTCGACGTCGGCGACTATGACGGGGCCGGTGTCACGCTGTCCGAACTGGCCGCCGAGGACCCGTCCGACTGGCGGATCGCCTGGACCGACGGCCTGCGCTGGCTCGCGGTCGGCGACGCAGGCGCTACGGGCACCGCAGACGGTGCCACCGTCGCGCGCAACGCATTCAACGTGGTGTATGACGAGCTTCCCGGTGAGCTCGCGCCAAAGCTCGCGCTGGCCTTCGCGGCCGAGGCCGCGGGGGACACCGCGTCGGCCGGCCAGTATTTCCGGCTTGTCTGGACGGTGGACCGGTCCTGCATCAGCGCGGCGTTCGGCCTGGCACGAGCCTGCCTGGCGGCGGGCGACCGGCCAGGCGCCATCGCGGCGCTCGCGGCGGTGCCCGAGACATCCAGCCATCATGCTGCGGCGCAGATCGCCGCCGTCCGGATCCTGGTGTCGCCCGGCGTGAACGGCGACGACTTGCGGCAGGCTGATGGCCGCTTGGGCCGACTGCCCCTGGACGAGGCGCGCCGCCAGCAGCTCACCGTGGAGATCCTGCGCGCCGCGCTCGGCTGGGCCAACTCCGGGCCGACCCCCGCTTCCGGCCGGCACACGTCCGCCGACGGTCTCATCCTCGGCTGCGAACCGAACGAGCGCGCGCTGCGCTTCGGCCTGGAACGCAGCTACCGGGCGCTGGCCCGGCTGACGTCGGACCGCAGCCGCCGGATCGAGCTGGTCGACATGGCCAACGCGATCCGGCCGAAGACCTGGTCATGACAGCGAACCCGGCGGGGGCACGGGCGCTCTGGACTGCGGGCAAAATAGTAACCGTCATGGTTCGTCGGTTCCGATGACTTGGAGCGGTATGGCAGGTCGGCTCAGGATCAGGTGCCTGGCGGAGTACCGATGACCGTGCCGATGCTGACCAGGGACCAGGCCGGTGCTGCGGTCACGGCCGCGGTCGCCGAGCGTGACGCCATCCAGGCCAACCTGCTCGAGCTGGACTCCAGCTTCGGCAAGCAGCTACTGGCCGGGGCCGAGCTCACCGGGGACACCAAACGGCGCTGGGACGCGACCGCGGCCACGCTGGCCACCCTCTGGCAGGTCTACTCGGCCTACTCGGCCGTGGTCGACCAGGCTGCCGAGGCGGCCGCCAGGCACCTCGGCACCAGGGAGCTTGCGGCGCTCACCGCGCTGCTCACCGGGCGCTCGGTACAGCTGGCCTCGGGTCCCGCCCCGCTGGCCGGCCGCGATCTAGCCGACTCGGGCCGCGAGGACCTGACCTTGGCCACGGCGGTGGCCCGGATGCGCGGCGCGTTCGCCGCCGTGACCGAGGTGGTCGCCGCCGCGGAGCACGTGTGGACCGAGGTCGCGGGCCGCCTGGACGCGGCCGGCGCCGAGTTGGCCCGGGTGACGTCGCTGGCCGCGACGCTCGGGGACGAGGCGCTGACCGGCGACCTGGCCGCGGTCCAGAGCAAGCTGACCCGGCTGCGTGACACGCTGAACTCCGACCCGCTGGCCCTGTGGCTCGGTCGTTCGGGGTCCAGTCATTCGGGGTCCAGTCGTTCGGGGCCCAGTCGTTCGGGGCAGGACGGCACCGCGGTCGATACCTCAGGGGCGGACCTTCTGCGGGAGGAGGTCGCCGCCGCCGCCACCCGGGTCGACGAACTCGTCCGGCTGCGGGACGACGCCCGCCAGCGCATCGCCGGGGTGACGGCGGCCGCGACGACGGCCCGTTCGGCATGCGAGGACGCCGTCGCGGCCTGGCAGCGGGCCGCGGCGAAGATTGCCGCCGCGGCACTGCCGCCCGAGCCTGCCGGCCTGGCGGACCTGTCCGCCCGGCTGGCCGGCCTGGGCCCGCTGCTGGCCAGCGGCCGGTTGACCCGCCTGGCGTCCGAGCTGGACCTGCTTGACCGCGAGCTGACCACCGCGACGGCTGCCTACAAGGAGGCCGAACGGGCCGTGGTGGCAGCCATGGCCAAACGTGACGAGCTCCGCGGACTGCTTGGCGCCTACAAGGCCAAGGCCGCCCGGCTTGGCGCGGTCGAAGACTCCGGCTTGGCCGAACGGTATGACCAGGCTCGTGACCTGCTCTGGACGGCGCCCTGCGACCTGGCCACGGCCGAGGCTGCGGTGGCCGCTTACCAGCAGGCCGTCCTGGGGGTGCAGGCGCGGTGACCCGCGCTCAGCCGGGCCGCCGGATAGAACTTGCCGACATGGCCAGCACAATCCGGCCCCGGACGCTGACATGACGGCCCGTGACCTGGATGATGGCCTGATGCACGATGGCAACACGGGAGTCACCTGTCCCGCCTGCGGCGGGCCGGCCGGCGACGCGGACAGCTTCTGCGAGTCGTGCGGGACCGAGCTGGCCCCGCCCGTCAGCAGCACCGGCCCGGCCGGGTACACCGCGCAGTGCCCGGTGTGCTCGCTCGACGAGTCGGCTCCGCCCAGCGCGATCAGCGCCGAGGGTTACTGCGAGTCGTGCGGCCGCAAGGTGCCGTCCGGCCGCGACCACGTCGAGCTCAACCTCGAGCTGCTGGCCGGGGTCACCGACCGCGGCCTGCGCCATCCGCGTAACGAGGACGCGATGGCGCTGGCGACGACGGAAACCCCGGCCGGCCCGCTGGCGATCGCCGTCGTCTGCGACGGGGTGTCGTCCTCGCCGCGTCCGGACGAGGCGTCGCTGACCGGGGCGCAGGCGGCGGTGCGGGTACTGCTCACCTCGATCAGGCGCGGCGACGATCCAGGCGAGGCCTCTCTGGCGGCGGTGCGCCAGGCCCACGAGGCCATGGCCATCCTGGGCTCGCCGTCCCAGGCGCCGTCGGCCACCTATATTTCCGCGATCATCGGCCCGGATGGGGTCACGCTTTGCTGGCTCGGCGACAGCCGCGCCTACTGGCTGGCTACCGACTCCGAGGCCAGGCGATTGACCAGGGACGACTCGCTGGCCGAGGAAATGGTCGCGCAGGGGGAGCTAACCGAGGCGGAGGCCATGGCCTCCCCGCAGGCCCACGTGATCACCCGCTGGCTCGGCGCCGACGTCGGCACGGCGCAGCCGCACGTCACCCGGTTCGAGCCGCCGGGACGCGGGGTCGTGCTCGTCTGTTCCGACGGGCTGTGGAACTACCGGCCCGAGGCGGCAGGCCTGGCGGAGCTCGCGCTCCCGGCCGCGTTCCACGACCCGTCCAGCGCCGCCGACGCGTTGCTGAAGTTCGCCCTGGACGCCGGCGGCATGGACAACGTCACTATCGTGCTGGTCCCGTTCCCGCTAGTGCGGCCGGCGCCGTTACCGAGGAGAATCCGTCATGACTGACTCCGGCTTCACCGTCGACGTGGACCAGAACCAGTACCTGCCCGAGGACGGCCGCGATGTGAGCGCCGTGGTCACCGTGACGTCCGGGGCCGACGTCGCCGTCGCGGCTCCGTCGGGCGGCGCGGGCAGCGCCGAGATCATCATCATCGACTGCTCGGGGTCGATGGACTATCCGCCGACCAAGATGACCCAGGCGCGGGCCGCCACCGCCGCCGCGATCGACGTGGTCCGTGACGGCGTGGGGTTCGCGGTCGTCGCGGGCACCAGCACCGCCTGGCCGGTCTTCCCGGCCGACGGGCGCATGGCGGTCGCGAGCGCGGCGACGCGGGCCGCGGCCAAGCAGGCGGTGGCCGGGCTGCGCGCCAACGGCGGCACCGCGATCGGCCAGTGGCTGGGGATGGCCCGGCAGATCTTCGCGGGCTACCCGGCGCAGCTGCGGCACGCCATCTTGCTCACCGACGGCAAGAACCAGCACGAGACGCCCGCCCAGCTCGCGGCCGAGCTCAGCCAGTGCGAGGGCACCTTCAGTTGCGACTGCCGCGGCGTGGGCACCGACTGGGAGGTCAGCGAGCTGCGCACGGTCTCCACCACGCTGCTCGGCACGGTGGACATCGTCCCGGACCCGGCCGGGCTGGCCGCGGACTTCGCGGCCATGATGGAGAACGCGATGGGCAAGCAAGTCGCCGACGTGTCGCTGCGGGTATGGACGCCGCAGCACGCCACGGTCAAGTTCGTCAAGCAGGTGGCCCCTGCGGTCGAGGACCTGACCGGCAGGCGCAGCCAATCGGGACCGCAGGCGGGTGACTACCCGACAGGGGCGTGGGGACCGGGGGAGAGCCGGGACTACCACGTCGGCGTCGAGGTCAACCCGGCCGGCGTGGGCCAGGAGATGCTGGCTGCGCGGATCAGCCTGGTCACAGGCACGCCGTCCGGCGCCCAAGTCCTCGGGCAGGGGCTAGTCCGCGCGATATGGACCGACGACGAGGCGCTGTCCACCAAGATCAACCCGAGGGTGGCGCACTACACGGGCCAGGCCGAACTCGCCGTCGCCATCCAGGAGGGCCTGGAGGCGCGCAAGCAGGGCGACGAGGAGACCGCGACGGCCAAACTCGGCCGGGCGGTCGCGCTGGCGCACCAGTCAGGCAACGAGGACACCGCCAAGCTGCTTTCCAAAGTGGTAGACGTGGTCGATGTGGAATCCGGCACCGTCCGGCTGAAGAAGAAGGTCGAGGACGCCGACGAGATGGCCCTCGACACCCGGTCGACCAAGACGGTCCGGGTGAAGAAGTAGCGAGCGGGGAAGGAGGCACTATGGCGCTATGTCCCAACGGGCACGACTCGGCGAGCGATGACTTCTGCGACGTCTGCGGCATGCGCATCGGCGGCAGCCCGGCCACCAGTCCCTTGGCCGCGGTGAGCGTCCCGCCCCGGCCCGACCCCGCCAACTCCGCCGCCGAAACCTGCCCCCGCTGCGGTACCCCAAGGACCGGTCAGTTCTGCGAGGCCTGCGGCTTCAACTTCAACGGCCCCCGTTTCGTCCCCGCCGGCCCTCCTTCTTCCGCCCCGCCTGGCCCTTCTCCTTCCGCCCCGGTCGGTTCTCCTCCTTCCGCCCCGCCCGGCTCGCCGCCTCCAGCCCCGGCCAGGTCTCTTAACCCCTCGTCGGCCGGTCCTCTTCCTCCCGCCCCCCCAATCCCCCCGACCTCAGTAGGCTCTGCCGCACCCTCCGCCCCGCCAGCTCCTTCAGCGGAGTCCGCCCCGTCGGCTCGTTCGGCCCCGTCCTCCCCGTCGATGTCCTCGTTCCCGTACCCGCAGGCCACCTGGACCGCGGTAGTGGGCGCGGACCGCGCTTATTACGAGCGGATGCAGGCAGTCGCCGGGCCGGAAGGCGCCGCCGTCGCGTTCCCCTCCTACTGTGCCGAACGGCGCTTCCAGCTGGTCGGGAACCAGATGCGGATCGGGCGGCGCAGCGTGTCGCGCGGCCTGGCGCCGGAGATCGACCTCACCGGGCCGCCCTCCGATCCGGGCATCAGCCGGCTGCACGCGGTCCTGATCGCGACGCCGGACGGCAGTTGGGCCGTGCTCGACCCGGGTTCGGCCAACGGCACGCTCGTCAACGGCTCGGAGATCGGGATCGGGGACCAGGTGTCCCTGCATGACGGCGATCGCATCAACGTCGGCGCCTGGACCGCGATCACGGTGCACCGGGGTTAGGGAATTCTCTACCGGGAGTAGGGCATCGGCGTATAACGACGGACGATCCCAGGCACTAACGTATGCACATGATCACCAACCCGTCGCCGCGAGACCATGCCGAGGTCGACCTTGGTCCCGCTGCTGGCGTCAGCGACAGGGGCCTGCGGCATCACCGTAACGAGGACGCGATGGCCCTGGCCGCCGAGCAGGCGCCAGACGGTCCGGCGGTGGTGGCGGTGGTCTGCGACGGCGTCTCTTCCTCAGCCCGTCCCGACGAGGCGTCGCAGGTCGCCACGCAGGCCGCGCTGCCGGTGCTGGTGGCCGCGGTGCAGGCGGGCGGGGATCTCGCCGCGGCCTCGCTGGCCTCAGTGGCCGCTGCGCGCCGGTCGGTGGCGGCCCTGCAGGGTCCCGGGGGTGACACCTCGGCGACCACGTTCGTGTCCGCCGTCGCGAGCGGCTATGAGGTGACCTTGTGCTGGCTGGGCGACAGCCGTGCCTACTGGCTGGGCCAGTCGGCGTCGGAATCCCGGCTGCTCACGCGGGATGATTCCGTGGCCGGGGGGATGGTCGCGGCCGGCCTGGCCAACGAGGCCGCGGCGATGGCCTCGCCGCATGCGCACGTGCTGACCCGCTGGCTCGGCGGCGACGCCGCGGACCTGGCCGACGACCCCGACCGTGCCGCGCACGTCGAGCGGTACACGCCGCCCGGGCCCGGGGCCCTGCTCATATGCTCGGACGGCTTGTGGAACTACCTGCCCGAGGCCACGGACCTCGCCGGGCTGGCGCTGCCCAAGGCGCTGAGCGACCCGCTCGATGCCGCCGCCGACATGGTGAAGTTCGCCATCGATGCCGGCGGTGCTGACAACATCACTGTCGTCCTGATCCCCTACCTCAGCCCCGAAACCCCCTGACGTACTCAACACTCGCGGCCATGTCACCGGCCGGCCTGTCGCCGATTATCGCCGCCCTGGTCGCGGGGACCGGCACCTGGCTGCTCTACCGGATCAGCCGCAGCGGCCTGAGCGACAGGGAAGCAGACAATGTCCTGGATCAACCTTTCAGCAATCTGGAAGATCGTCGTTTTCGGTCTTATCGCCGGCGCGGGACCGGGTCCGGGCCAGGCTGGCCGCCGGCGGCTGGCCCCTGGCCAGGCCCGAGCGAATCACCGACCCAGCCGAGTTCCCCTAGTCGGCTCCGCCACTCTCGCCGCTTCTGCCACGCCCGCCGCGCGGCGCGGGCCCGGCCTGCTCACCCCGGAATCCTGATGCTCAGTACTTGGGACCGACGACCTCGTCGAGCCGTGCCACCGCTTCGCGGCGTGCCACGGATATGGCGTTCCGCCGGGAGAAGCGCCAGGCGACCCCGAGCTGATCCAAGGTCTCACCGCACAACCGGAGAATATCACTGGACTCGTTGGTAAATATGTATCGCGCATACTCGTACCAGTGGTCGCCGTCCGTGAGATGTGCCCGTACCCGGTTAATCCCGCGATAACCGTCCGAATGGAACAGCCCGCGGGCAAAGCGGCCAGGATTCGCCATCACAATGGCGCGCTGCCATGGTTGCAGCTCGATTTTACGCATGTGCTTCCGGCCCGCTCCGTGCTGCGGGAACAAGCACGGCCAGTGCCGGGAACAGCTGATCACTTCGGTGCAGCCGACCTGTTGCTGGGTACGGACCTTGCTGCCCGGCCGTACCGCGCTCATGGCCCGCTCGCACTCGCGCCGGAGCCCAGGCCAGGCGTCCGCGCATGCGATACGCAGCTTCCACACCCTCTTGTCCCTCGCGCCGGCCAGGCTTATGCAGCCATCTCCCAGGTAGAGACCGAGCAGGTAGGCGTAGTCGGCTTGCGGTTCGGGCAGCATCGGGCTAGGCGCGCACCTGGGGCAGACGGCGCGGGGATTGGCGCTGACCGGATGCTCGCGCCAGTCATGCAATGTTGCCCGTGAGATGCCAGTCGACATGCTTATGCTGTGGAGGCTAATCCCATGTTCCATGAGAGTCACCGCATTACGACGTACATCGGAACTGTACATTATCGTATTATGACAGGCCGCACTGACATTCTGGGTTTGTGAATTTGCTTTCTGGGTGCCCCGAGTGGGATTCGAACCCACACTTTACGGTGTTTGAGACCGCACGCTCTACCTGTTGGCGTATCGGGGCGCAGCTCGCCCCATGGGGGAGCGGCACGATGACAATCTACCTCGTGACGGTAGGCTCGTGGGCATGAGTCAGAATCCGCTGCGTGTCGTGATCGCCGAGGACGAGGCACTGATCCGTCTCGACCTCAAGGAGATGCTGGAGGAAGAGGGCTATTCGGTCGTCGCCGAGGCGGGCGACGGCGAGTCGGCCGTCGAGCACGTCACGACGTTGCGCCCGGATCTGGCCATCCTTGATATCAAGATGCCGGTCCTCGACGGGATCTCCGCCGCCGAGCGGATCGCCGCCGAGCGGATCGCGCCGGTCGTCATCCTGACCGCCTTCTCCCAACGTGAACTGGTGGAGCGGGCCCGCGACGCGGGCGCGATGGCGTACCTGGTGAAGCCGTTCACCAAGGCCGACCTGGTGCCGGCCATCGAGATGGCGGTCAGCCGGTTCGCCGAGATCCGCGCGCTCGACGCCGAGATCGACACGCTGCGCGAGCGGCTCGAGGTCCGCAAGCTGCTCGACCGGGCCAAGGGCCTGCTCCAGTCCGAGCACGGGCTGACCGAGCCGGAAGCCTTCCGCTGGATCCAGAAGACCTCGATGGACCGCCGGCTCACCATGCGCAAGGTGGCCGAAGCGGTGATCGAGGGCAGCATGCGCGTTCCCGCGGAAACGCCGCAGCCCCAGTCTTGATGGGCCCAGTCTTGATGGCCCAGTCCTGATGGCTTAAAAGCGAGAACCCGGGGGGCCGTTGGTGCCGTGCCGGCCTTCCCCGGCCGACACGTTGTCTACTTGAACCCCCCGGGCCCGCTGTCACCACGTTAGCGACCCGCCGCCTTGCGGTGCAAAGCGAGCCCTCAGCCGGGGGCCCGGCGAGTTCAGCTGTCGATTGCTCCCTGTTCACGCAGGGGATCGATGCCGTTGGCCTCGCGTCCGGGCACCTGGTCCCTGATCAGGCAGGTAAGCCGCGATGTGCACACCCGGCGGCCGGCCGTGTCCGTGATGACGATCTCATAGGTAGCCAGCGTCCGGCCGCCGTGCGCCAGGGTGGCGACCGCCGTGACCTCCCCGTCGCTGGCGCTACGGTGGTGCGTCGCGCTGATCTCGATGCCCACCACCACCCGGCCCAGGCCAGCGTGCAAGGCAGCGGCCAGTGACCCGATGGTCTCCGCGAGCACGCACGAGGCGCCGCCGTGCAGCAGGCCGTACGGCTGGACGTTGCCGGCCACCGGCATCGTCGCCACGACCTCGGCCCCGGAGGCCGACAGGATCTTGATGCCCATGCTGTGCGCCAGGGTGCCCTCGGCGGTCGTCACCGCGATGATCCTGTCCAGCATCTCCTGGTCCATCCGTACCTCCGCTCGCTTGGCCCACGTCAAGGGTGCCATGCGCCCTGGCTGGCGCCCCACAAGGGCACCCGAAGCCGACACGCCCGCACGCCGCAGCAACCCGAAGAACCGCCAAGATCGCCTGACAGCCCCACATTCCGTCACATTTATGTGCGATCAGGGGGTGACTTGGGGCTTGTTAACGCTCACAATTCAAGTTGGAACCTGTTTAGAAGGGAGCACAGCATGCGCGAGATCGGAAGACAGCGACGTCTCCGTCGCCTAGTCACCATCGGGCTGGCCGCCATGGTGGCTATTGCGGTCGGGGGGTCCCTAGCAGCCACCCAGGCCCAGGCGGCAAGCACCAAGCCAGCCGCAGCCGGCCTGAGCCTCAGCAGGCAGTTCTTCGGGACCGCGTTCGATAAGTACGCGGGCCATAACCTGCCCGTATATCGGTACACGCTCCGCAACGCCCGCGGCATGAGCGTGCAGATCATCACCTACGGCGCGACCGTCCAGGCCATCAACGTCCCTGACCGGTTCGGTAGTACGGCCGACGTGGTGCTCGGCTTCAAGACCCTGGCGGACTACGTCCAGTTCGACAGCCCGCCGGTCGCCCCGACCACCGGCGTGTACTTCGGCGAGACCGTCGGCCGGTACGCCAACCGGATCGCCAACGGCAAGTTCACCCTGAACCAGCCCGGAGTCGGTCCCGTCAACTACACCATCCCCGTCAACAACGGGCCGAACGCCCTGCACGGCGGGATCGTCGGCTTCGGTAACCACGTCTGGGCCGACAAGCCGGTCTTCCTCCCTGGCGCCGTCGGCGTGCAGCTCACGCTGGTCAGCCCGAACGGCGACGAGGGCTACCCCGCCGGGTCCCCCGGCTGCCCGACCGGCTGCACCGGTTACCCGGCCCAGATCAAGGTCGTCCTGACCTACACCCTGAACAACGCCAACCAGCTGATCCTGCACTACACGACCACCAACCAGTCAAAGAACCTCAACACGATCCTCAACCTGACCAACCACAGCTACTTCAACCTGGCCGGCGAGAGCTCGTTCCCCGGCTCGGCCTACGGCCAGGTCATCAGGATCAACGCCAACACGTACACGCCGACCAACACCACCTCGATCCCGCTCGGCTACCTGGCGTCGGTGTTCGGCACGCCGATGAACTTCACTACCCCGTTCGCGATGGGCGCCCGGATCCAGGACGTCAGCGCCAACTTCAACTCGCCCGGCTTCAACCAGCTGCTGGAAGCCCAGGGTTATGACCACAACTGGGTGCTGAACCCAGGCCACTTCGGCCCGCTCGGGCTCAACCTGGCCGCAACCGCCTTCGACCCGGGCAGCGGCCGTCTGCTGACGGTATGGACCGACCAACCGGGCGTTCAGTTCTACACGAGCAACTTCCTGACCGGGACGCTCGTGGGCATCAGCGGCCACGCTTACCGGCAGGGTGCCGCCTACACGTTCGAGACCCAGCACTTCCCGAACTCGCCCAACCAGCCCAACTTCCCCTCCACCGAGCTGAAGGCGGGCCAGACCGTCAATTCCACGACCATGTTCGCGTTCTCCTCGTAACACCGCTTAACCGCGGTCCCCGTCCGCCACTTCGCGCCACGCAACGGCACGCAGGTGGCGGACGGGGATACCGCAGCCCGTTCGGACCATAGGATCGGAACGTGGCGACACAAGTGACGAGCCAGGACCGACTCCTCCTACTCGATGGTCATTCGCTCGCGTACAGGGCGTTCTTCGCGCTGCCGATCGAGAATTTCTCCACCACGACCGGGCAGCCGACCAACGCGGTCTACGGGTTCACCGCGATGCTGATCAACGTGCTGCGCGACGAGAAGCCGACGCACGTCGCGGTGGCGTTCGACCGGGGCGAGCCGACGTTCAGGCACGAGCAGTACGTCGAGTACAAGGCCAACCGCCGCGAGACGCCCGAGGACTTCCGCAGCCAGCTCAGCCTGATCTTCGAGGTGCTCGACGCGCTCGGCATCAGGCGGCTGTCGGCGCCGGGCTACGAGGCTGATGACCTCATCGCCACGCTGGCCACGCAGGCCGCGGCGCAGGATATGGACGTCCTCATCGTCACCGGCGACCGCGATGTGCTCCAGCTGGTCTCGGACAAGGTGACGGTGCTGATGACCAGGCGCGGCATCACCGAGATGACCCGGTTCACCCCGGAGACGGTGGCCGAGAAGTACGGGCTCTCCCCGGCGCAGTACCCCGACTTCGCCGCGGTCCGCGGCGACCCGAGCGACAACCTGCCCGGCATCCCCGGGGTGGGGGAGAAGACCGCGACCAAGTGGATCGTGGAGTTCGGCTCGCTGCAGGCCCTGGTCGACCGGGTGGACGAGGTCAAGGGCAAGGCCGGCGACGCGCTGCGTGAGCATCTCGGCAACGTGCTGCGCAACCGCCAGCTCACCGCGCTGCTCACCGACCTGCCCGCCGAGACTGTCGGCGCCGTGCCCGGCGACCTGCTGCCGGTGGCCTGGGACCGGGAGAAGATCCACCAGCTCTTCGACACGCTCCAGTTCAAGGTGCTCCGCGAGCGCCTCTACCAGACCCTCCCGCACGGCCTCATCGGCGCGATCGGCTCGGACCCCGGCAGCCCGCTCGGCGCCGCCGCCGCTTCCGGTCCGGAAAAAGCGGCCTTCGAGGTGGTGACCGAGCTGCTCGGACCGGACCAGGTCGGTGCCTGGCTGGCCGCCCATTCTTCGGCCGAACGGTCCGGGGTGGCAGTCATCGGAACCTGGGGGCGCGGGACGGGGAACGTGACCGGCCTGGCGATCGCCGCTCCGGACGGTCATGGGGCCTACATCGATCCAGTCGAGCTCACAGAAGCGGACGAGCAGGTGCTGGCCGCATGGCTGGCGGACGCCGACCGCCCGAAGGTGCTGCACGACGCCAAAGGCCCCATGCACGCGTTCGCAGCCCGCGGCCTGCCGCTGGCCGGGCTGGCCTGCGACACGGCACTCGCCGCCTACCTGGCGCTGCCCGGCCAGCGCACCTTCGACCTGGCCGACCTGGCGCTGCGCTACCTGGGCAAGGAACTCCGCGAGGAGGCCGAAGACGGCCAGCTGACACTGGACGGCTCGGGCGAGCGCGACGCGGCGGCCGCCCTGGTGCTGCGCGCCCAGGCCACGCTGGAGCTGGCCGCGGCCCTGGAGGAGGACCTGGACCGGCGCGAGTCGGTGGCGCTGCTGCGCGAGCTCGAGCTGCCGCTGGTCTCCGTGCTGGCCAAGATGGAGCGCGCCGGGATCGCCGCCGACGCCGAGCACTTCGCCGCCATGTCCTCGATGCTGCACGGCGAGGCGAAGGCGGCCGAGCAGGCCGCGTACGCGGTCGCCGGGCACGAGTTCAACCTCGGCTCGCCCAAGCAGCTGCAGGAGCTGCTCTTCACCGAGCTCGGCCTGCCCAAGACCAAGCGCATCAAGACCGGGTACACCACCGACTCCGAGGCGCTGACCAGCCTGCTCGCGCAGACCGGCCACCCGGTCCTCGAGCACCTGCTGCGCCATCGCGACGTGGCCAAGCTGATGTCGATCGTGGACTCGCTGATCCCGATGGCCGGCGAGGACGGCCGGATCCACACCACGTTCAACCAGACGGTCGCGGCCACCGGCCGGCTGTCCTCCGCCGACCCGAACCTGCAGAACATCCCCATCCGCACCGAACTCGGCCGCCAGATCCGGCTCGGCTTCGTGGTCGGCGAGGGCTACGAGACCTTGCTGTCGGCGGACTACAGCCAGATCGAGTTGCGGATCATGGCGCACCTGTCCGGCGACGAGGCGCTGATCGCGGCGTTCGAGTCGGGGCACGACTTCCACGCGGCGACTGCTTCCCGGGTGTTCGGCCTGCCGCCCGCGGAGGTGGGACCCGAGCTGCGGGCCAAGATCAAGGCGATGAACTACGGGCTGGCCTACGGCCTGTCCGCCTACGGGCTTTCCCAGCAGCTGCGGATCACGCCCGACGAGGCGCGCGGGCTGATGGAGGAGTATTTCAAGGAGTTTGGCGGCGTCCGGGATTACCTGCACGAGGTGGTCTCGCGGGCGCGGATGGACGGCTACACCGCCACCATGATGGGCCGCCGCCGGTATCTGCCCGACCTGACCTCGGACAACAGGCAGCGGCGGGAGATGGCCGAACGGATGGCGCTCAACGCGCCGATCCAGGGCTCGGCCGCGGACGTGATCAAGGTGGCGATGCTGGCCACCAGCAGCGCGCTATCGGCGCCGGGGCTGCGCTCCCGGATGCTGCTGCAGGTGCACGACGAGCTCATCATCGAGGTGGCGCCCGGCGAGCTCGCAGAAGTCCGCGACCTGGTGTGCGCCGCGATGGCCGGCGCCGCTTCGCTGCGGGTGCCCCTCGACGTATCGGTCGGCACCGGCCGAAGCTGGGCCGAAGCGGCGCACTGAGCTGGCCCGGGGGGACACTCGTCCCCCCGGGGACACCCCAGACCCCGGTGGCCCGGAACCCCGCTGCGCTTCGCGCCCCGCTGCGGTACCTCGCCGTAGTATCGCGTGGCCGGAGGGGCTCTGCTTGCTCCCCCGGGCCCACCCAAGGCCCCCTCGCGTCCCGTGCGATTGCGGCTACGCCGCCCAATTCGCCGTACTGCCCAGACCTCCCCCAGCACCCGCCGCGCCGACACCGTGGCCGTATTGTGGCCGGTCTCAATTGACCCTCCAGGTTAACTCTCATAAGCTGGGCACCGCGCCGTGTCCTCGTGCGTTCCGCCGTGATCGCGTGGTATCAACACCATGTGATCGGGCAGGCGGCTCGCCGGGCGTGCCGTAGCCGGCTCTCTTGCTGACTGTGGTAAGTCCTGTGAATCCTGGTCACCTGCACGGTTACCGGCGTATCCATAACTTTCCCTGTCCGCATCCGGAGCCAACCCACACATGACGAGCACCACGCAAGCCAACTCGACCCCCAAGGTGGCGGTCAACGACATCGGGTCCGAGGAGGCATTCCTCGCCGCGATCGACGAAACCATCAAGTATTTCAACGACGGTGACATCGTCGAAGGAACAGTCGTCAAGGTCGACCGAGACGAGGTCTTGCTCGATATCGGCTACAAGACAGAAGGCGTGATTCCCTCCCGCGAACTGTCGATCAAGCACGACGTGGACCCGCACGACGTGGTCCACGTCGGCGAGCACATCGAGGCCCTTGTCCTGCAGAAGGAGGACAAGGAAGGCCGGCTGATCCTGTCCAAGAAGCGGGCGCAGTACGAGCGCGCCTGGGGCACGATCGAGAAGATCAAGGAAGAGGACGGCGTGGTCACCGGCACGGTGATCGAGGTCGTCAAGGGCGGCCTGATCCTGGACATCGGGCTGCGCGGCTTCCTGCCGGCCTCGCTGGTGGAGATGCGCCGGGTCCGCGACCTGCAGCCGTATGTGGGCAAGGAGATCGAAGCCAAGATCATCGAGCTGGACAAGAACCGCAACAACGTGGTCTTGTCCCGGCGCGCCTGGCTCGAGCAGACCCAGTCCGAGGTCCGCCACACCTTCCTCAACACCTTGTCCAAGGGCCAGATCCGCAAGGGCGTGGTGTCCTCGATCGTCAACTTCGGCGCGTTCGTCGACTTGGGCGGCGTGGACGGCCTGGTGCACGTGTCCGAGCTGTCCTGGAAGCACATCGACCACCCGGGTGAGGTCGTCGAGGTCGGCCAGGAGGTCACCGTCGAGGTGCTGGACGTGGACATGGACCGCGAGCGCGTCTCGCTGTCGCTGAAGTCCACCCAGGAAGACCCGTGGCAGCAGTTCGCGCGGACCCACCAGATCGGGCAGGTCGTGCCGGGCCGGGTCACCAAGCTCGTCCCGTTCGGCGCGTTCGTCCGGGTCGAGGAGGGCATCGAGGGCCTGGTGCACATCTCCGAGCTGGCCGACCGGCACGTGGAGATCCCGGAGCAGGTCGTCCAGGTGGGCGACGAGATCTTCGTCAAGATCATCGACATCGACCTGGACCGGCGCCGGATCAGCCTGTCGCTCAAGCAGGCCAACGAGGGCACCATCGGCGAGACGGTCGGCGACGACTTCGACCCGACCCTGTACGGCATGCCGGCCTCCTACGACGAGCAGGGCAACTACGAGTACCCGGAGGGCTTCGACCCGGAGACCGGCGAGTGGCTGCCCGGCTACGAGAAGCAGCGTGAGGAGTGGGAGCACCAGTACGCCGAGGCGCGCGCCAGGTTCGAGGCGCACCGGCGTCAGGTGGAGGAATCCCGCCGGGCCGCGGAGGAGGAAGGCGTCACGGCCGAGTCCGGCGACTCCGACGCGGCGGCGGCGGGCAACGGCGCCCCGCGCGGCCCGCGCAGCGGCCGCTCGGGCGGATCCCGTCCGGCCGGCACGCCCGGCGCGGTCACCTCGAGCTCGACCCCGGGGGCCGGCGCCACCGGCACCCTGGCTTCCGACGAGGCCCTGGCGGCCCTGCGCGAGAAGCTGTCCGGCGGCCAGAGCTAAAATCCAGCACCGATGCCGCGCCCGCCCGCTCCTGCGGGCGGGCGCGGCATTCTTGTCCCTGCCTACGTCCGCGAACGGCATCTGTGGGCCCCCGGGTACCTTCTTAGGTGACCTGGGGGCCACCGAGTACGTAAGGAGGGCTCACGTTGCTGCGGGTCGGGCTCACCGGAGGCATCGGGTCGGGCAAGAGCGAGGTATCCCGGCGGCTGGCGGACCACGGCGCCGTGCTCATCGACGCGGACGTGGCCGCCAGGGAAGTGGTCGTCCCCGGCTCGCCGGGGCTGGCCCGCATCGCCGGGGCCTTCGGTGACGACGTTCTGCGCCCGGATGGCTCGCTGAACCGGGAGCGGCTGGGCGAGATCGTGTTCGCCGATCCCGGGCTGCGCGCGACACTCAACGAGATCGTGCACCCGCTGGTCCGCGCGTGGATGCAGGCAGCCGAACGCACCGCCGTGCAGGCCGCCGGACCGCCAGGCCCCGTCATCGTGCACGATGTGCCCTTGCTGGCCGAGAGCCGAGGCAAGGACGCCTTCGACCTTGTCATCGTGGTGGACGTGCCGCCCGGGCTGCAGGTCGAACGGCTGGTCAGCCAGCGCGGCATGGCGCCGGATCAGGCCCGGGCCCGGATGGCGGCCCAGGCCAGCCGGGAGCAGCGGCTGGCCGTCGCCGACATCGTGATCGACAACTCCGGCTCCCTGGACGACCTGGACAGCCGCGTCGCCGACGTCTGGGCCGACCTGGTGCGCCGGCTCCAGGCCTGAGACCGGGCGGTAGGCGCCGCGGAATGTCAGACCCCCCGCCTAGAGTTGAACCCTCGGAGGTCTAGGAGGTTTGCCGTCGTGCGTCCGGTTACCGATTTGCAGCGCAGGGTTGCGCCGTTCGAGGTCATCACCGACATGGTGCCGGCTGGCGACCAGCCGACGGCGATCGCCGAGATCTCCAGGCGGATACGGGCGGGGGACACGAACACCGTGCTGCTCGGCGCGACCGGCACCGGCAAGACCGCCTCGGTCGCGTGGATCGCCGAGCGGCTGCAGCGGCCGCTGCTGGTGATGCTGCCGAATAAGACGCTCGCCGCCCAGTTTGCCAACGAACTGCGCGAGATGCTGCCCAACAACGCGATCGAGTACTTCGTCTCCTATTACGATTATTACCAGCCAGAAGCGTACGTCCCGCAGACCGACACCTACATCGAGAAAGACTCCTCGATCAACTCCGAGGTGGAACGGCTCAGGCACTCGGCGACCAATTCGCTGCTCACCCGGCGCGACACCATCGTGGTCTCCTCCGTGTCGTGCATCTACGGCCTGGGCACGCCGCAGGAATACGTGGACCGGATGCTCAAGGTCAAGCTGGGTGACACCGTCGAGCGGGACATGCTGCTGCGCAAGCTGGTCGGCATGCAGTACGCCCGGAACGACCTGGCCTTCACCCGCGGCACCTTCCGGGTCCGCGGCGACACCATCGAAGTCATCCCGATGTACGAGGAACTCGCGGTCCGGATCGAGATGTTCGGCGACGAGATCGAGCGGCTGATGACGCTGCACCCGCTCACCGGCGAGGTGATCAGCGAGGACACCGAGCTGTACATCTTCCCCGCCTCGCACTACGTGGCCGGGCCGGAGCGTATGGAGCGCGCCATCAACGGCATCGAGGCCGAGCTGGCCACCCGGCTCGGCGAACTCGAGCGCGGCGGCAAGCTGCTCGAGGCGCAGCGGCTGCGCATGCGCACCACCTATGACATCGAGATGATGCGGCAGGTCGGCAGCTGCTCGGGGATCGAGAACTACTCGCGGCACATCGACGGCCGCGAGGCCGGCAGCCCGCCGAACACGCTGCTCGACTACTTCCCCGAGGACTTCCTGCTGGTCATCGACGAGTCCCACGTCACGGTGCCGCAGATCGGCGCCATGTACGAAGGCGACGTGTCCCGCAAGCGGGTCCTGGTCGAGCACGGCTTCCGGTTGCCGAGCGCGATCGATAACAGGCCGCTGACCTGGGATGAGTTCCTTGACAGGATCGGCCAGACCATCTACCTGTCGGCCACCCCGGGTCCGTACGAACTGCGGCGCGTCGGCGGCGACGTGGTCGAGCAGGTGATCCGGCCGACCGGGCTGGTCGACCCTGAGGTGGTCATCAAGCCGACCAAGGGCCAGATCGACGACCTGCTGCACGAGATCAGGCAGCGGGCCGAGCGCAACGAGCGGGTGCTGGTCACCACGCTGACCAAGCGGATGGCCGAGGACCTGACCGACTACCTGCTCGAGAACGGGGTCCGGGCCAGGTACCTGCATAGCGAGGTCGACACGCTGCGCCGGGTCGAGCTGCTGCGCGAGCTGAGGGTGGGCGAGTACGACGTGCTCGTCGGCATTAACCTGCTCCGCGAGGGCCTTGACCTGCCCGAGGTGTCGCTCGTGGCCATCCTGGACGCGGACAAGGAAGGCTTCCTGCGGTCGGGCACGTCGCTGATCCAGACCATCGGCCGTGCGGCGAGGAACGTGTCCGGCGAGGTGCATATGTACGCCGATACGGTCACGCCGTCGATGCGGCGGGCGATCGACGAGACCAACCGGCGACGGGAAAAGCAGGTCGCCTACAACGAGGCGAACGGCATCAACCCTCAGCCGCTGCGCAAGCGGATCGCCGACATCCTGGACCAGATCGTCCGTGAGGACGCCGACACCGAGCAGCTGATCGGCGGCGGCGGGCGGCAGCAGTCCCGCGGCAAGGCGCCGGTGCCCGGCCTGTCCTCCCGCGCCCGCGCCATCGCCGCGCAGGCGGGCGGACGTACCCCGGCCGGGGAGCCGACGAAGGAGGCGAGCGCAGCGCGCGGTGAGCTCGTCGGCCTGATCACCGAGCTGACCGAGCAGATGCACGCCGCCGCCGCCGAGTTGCACTTCGAGGTGGCGGCCCGGCTCCGCGACGAGATCAGGGAGCTCAAGTCCGAGCTCCGCGGCATGCACGCGGCCGGGGTCTGATCGCGAAAGCCGGTCCCAGACCCCAGTTCCCCCGCAAGGGGTGAGGCGCCGGAGCCGGCGCCATGTGACGATCGGGACGTGGACAGGACCATGAATTCCCGCGCCCTGCCCGGTCGGCGGCTGCCGTGACGTCCGCGGTGAGCCCGCAGAGCACGCCCGCCCAGCGCTGGCTGGCACGTCTGACCTTCGTGCTGGTGGCCGCGGCGATCGTGATCCTGGTGCTTTTTGCCGGGCTGAGGAGCCTGGCGATGCTGGCCGTGGGTGGGGCCGCCGCGGTCGTGAGCCTGGTCGCCGCGTACTTCTTCCTGTCCCGGCGGGGCATAGGGCGCTGGCTGTCGCTCGCGGTCTTCGTCCTCGCGCCGATCGCCGTGATCGTCGTTTTCGCGTTCCGCGGCGTGCTGTGGGTGGCCATCGCTTCGGCTGCGGTGTGGCTGCTCGCGAGCATCACCGCACGCGTGGCGCTGGCCAGGGATCCCACGGACTGGCGCATGCCCGAGCATCCGGCGGAGCCGCCTGCCCGGCATCCGTACCTGATCATGAATCCGAAGTCCGGCGGCGGGAAAGTCGAGAAATTCGACCTGAAACGCAAGGCGGAAGACCTTGGCGCCGAGGTATTTCTCATCGGCGGGCCCGAGCCCGTCGACGTCGCCCAGGTGGCCCGCGAGGCCGTGGCCAAAGGTGCCGATCTGCTCGGCGCCGCCGGAGGCGACGGCACCCAGGCCCTGGTGGCCGGCGTCGCCGCCGAGCATGGCATCCCGTTCCTGGTGATCTCCGCGGGCACGCGCAATCACTTCGCCCTCGATCTCGGGCTGGACCGCGAGGATCCGTCAGCCTGCCTGGGCGCCCTGTCCGATGGTGTCGAACTGCGGGTCGATCTCGGGATGATCAACGGCCGGGTATTCGTCAACAACGCCTCGTTCGGCGCGTACGCCGAGGTCGTCGAGACCCCGGCGTACCGCGACGACAAGCTGAAGACGACGCTGAACCTGCTCCCGGACCTGCTGCAAGGCCAGCGCGGAGCACTTCTGTCCGCGCGGTCGGACGATGTGGAGATCAGGTCGCCGCAAGCGCTGCTGGTGGCTAACAACCCGTACGGAACGGGAGACGTCGCCGGCCTGAGCCGCCGCGCCCGGCTGGATCGCGGCATTCTCGGCGTCGTCGGTGTCAAGGTCCGCAACGCCCGGCAGGCTGTCGACCTGGTCCGTGGCAGGAAAGCCGTCGGACTGAGGGTGCTGACCGCTAAGAAGATCGAGATCAGCGCCGACGCGGCCGAGATCCCGGTCGGCATCGACGGCGAGGCGGTGTCTTTGTCGACGCCGGTGACCTGCACGATCTCCCCGTCCGCGCTCCGCGTCTGGGTACCGCGGGATCGGCCGGGCGTCCCCGCGCCGAGGCCCCCGGTGAACTGGGCCAGGCTGCGGCAGCTCGCGGGCGTCCGCCGTGAGCGTGCTGAGGCTGTGACATGAGAACCGATTTTGAGCGCGCGACGAGGCTCGGTGACGTGGTGCGCTGGGCCGGGGAACTGTCAGCGCGGACGGTGATCTTCGACGTGGAGCCGCTGGTGGCTTACTGGGATGGCGGCCAGGAGGCCCTTGAGCAGGGGATGGCGCGGGTGCTCAGCGAGGTCTCGGTCCTGCCGGCCCTGCAAGTGCTGTGCTTTGCCACCAACTCGTCGCGTCGGCCGTCGGTTGTGCCCGGCGGAGCCGGCCTGCGGGTGGTGTACCTGGCGTCCGCGGGTAAGCCGCTGCGGACCGCGGCGTACCGGCGTTTCCCCCGGCCTGGGGTGGTGATCGGGGATCAGGTCGCCACGGACGGGATCCTGGCGCGCCGGCTCGGCTATGGGTTCGTCCTGTTCGACCCGCAGCTGGCGGGAGTTCCTGCCGGGCCGCGGCTGATGGGCGCCGCCGGGCGGCTCGTAAGGCCGCTGCTGTTCACTCGCGCTGACCACGGAAATTAAGGGGTCGGGGTCTCCGCCCGCTGGAGCAATTTGATGGGCTGCCGAAGCATGCCGAGTGTTCTTTAAATAATAGCGAGTCCTGGACTTACCGGGTCATCGGCGAGCGGCGCTACCTGCATAAACTCCTTTAATCATGATTTACCGGCAGGGTATAGTGCGTGGCGGAGCGAGGGACGCTGGGAAAAGGCGAAGGCGGGACAATGCCCTGGGTGGTTCGTGACGTAGTCCATGACCTCAACAAGTCGGTGGGCCGGCGCTGGCAGGGTCTGGACCGGCTGCTGCCTGGGCGGGCGGACCTGCCTGAGGGCTGCGCGGCACCGCTGGTGGCCGCCGGGGCGAACGGCCGCCCGGCCGGGCTCGGCGTCTGTCGTCACCAATTCGTCCCGGCCGGCACGCTGAACCAGACCTGGGGGTCGGCGAGCCAGTTCTCGCTGATCCTACGGCTGCGCGAGCCGGACACGTCCGCGGCCCTGGACGACCTGCTCGGGCAGTGGCGCGACCACCTGGCGGGCCTGCCCGAGGCAGGCCCGGTGGACACCGCGGCGATGGTCACCTGGCCGGCCCGCGACGTCAGCGGAGTGAACGCCCTGCTGCGGCGCGGGATGCAGGCGATGACCGTGATCGCGGTCCGTCCCGCAGAGCACGCAGCGGCGGCGGGACCCGCACGACCCGGGGAGCCTGCCAGCGCCCAGGTCGTCGCGGAGAGCAGCGCCGGCCTGGTCATCCGCGAAGCCGGGCTAGGCGACCTGGACGTCGTGACCGAGTTCGAGATGGGCGTGATCCGCTACGACGCGCAGTTCGGCGCCGCCATCATCCGCCCGGCCACCGAGGCGCTGGTCCGTGCCGAGACGCAGGCGGCGCTGGCCACGCGCCCGGCCTGGGCCTGGCTGGCCGAACGGGACGGGCGGCCCGTCGGCCTGGTCCACGTCCAGCCGCCGGAGCGCTCGGGATGGATCGCGAGCATGACGCGGCCGGGCGTGACGGTCTACCTGCAGACCATGTTCGTGCGGCCCGGCGAGCGGGGCAGCGGGGTGGGCGCGGCCCTGGTCAGGCACGTCCATGGCGTGCTCGACGCCCGCGGCGTCCAGACCACGCTGCTGCACTATGCGCTGATGAACCCGCTGTCCGCGCCGTTCTGGAACCGGATGGGATACCGGCCGCTGTGGACCGGTTGGGAGGTGCGCCCGGCGGCTTCGCTGCGCTGAGAACCGCGTCGGTCCGAGGGTGGTCGTCGGAGGCGTCCGCGGGCGGAGAATGATAGTGGATGGCTGCACCGGAATGCTGAGGGTCCGCTCATGGTTGCCTCAGAAAACAGCCGACTAGCAATGATACCGGGGGAGGTGTGCGGTGCTAGTCAGCCTGATCGCGGCAATCGTCGCGGCACTGCTGTACGGCGTGGCCTCGGTGATGCAAGCGATCGCGGTGCGCGCGGCCAGCAACAAGTCGGCCGAAGACGCCTCCGGGGGCGTAGATCCCGGCCTGGTGGTGCGGTTGCTGCACCAGTGGCGGTTCGTGGTCAGCATCTGCCTCGACGCGCTCGGTTTCGTGGCCCAGCTCATCGCCTTGCAGCGGTTGCCGCTCTTCGCCGTCCAGGCGTTCGTGGCGTCGAACCTCGCGGTGACCGCCGTGGTGGCCTCGTGGGTGATCGGCGTGACCCTGTCCTGGCGAGAGTGGGCGGCGGTGCTCGGCGTGGTGGCGGGCGTCGGCCTGCTCGGCGCCTCGGCCGGCGCGGAAGGCGCCGCGCAGGTGGGCGCGGTGTTCAAGCTCGCCCTCATCGTGGCGGTCGCGGGCCTGGCCATCGTCGGCCTGGCCGCGGCCAGGCTCAACGAGCCGTACCGCACCACCGCGCTCGGCATGACCGCGGGTTTCGGCTACGGGGTGCTCAGCATCGCGGCCCGCGTGCTGACCGGGTTCTCGCCGCTGGAACTGGCCCGTGACCCGGCGGCCTACGCCGTGGCCGCGGCCGGCATCATCTCGTTCATGTTCTACGCCACCGCCCTGGAAAGCGGCAGCGTGACGGTCGCCACGGCGGCCGTGGTGCTGAGCGAGACAATCCCGCCCGCCGTCATCGGGGTCATCTTCCTGGGCGACCAGACGCGTCCCGGGCTTGCTGTGGTCGCCTGGGCAGGCTTCTTCCTCGCCGTCGCTTCGGCCGTCATGCTGGCCAGATTCGGCGAGGCGCACCAGACAGAAGACGTCGCGATGGCCGACGCGGTGGCCCGTCGGCAGGCAAATGCCGGGCCGGCCGCCGCCGGCCTGTTATCCTGGTGGCCCGTGGACCTGCAGCTTTTCAGTGCCCTATTGGACACCGCCCTACCGGACACCACGGGAGCCTCATAGTGGCCGCATCATCACTCCATCCACGGCCTATGCAAACCAGACATCTCTTCGTCACCGGAGGCGTCGCCTCCAGCCTCGGCAAGGGACTGACCGCGTCCAGCCTGGGCCGCCTGCTGAAACTGCGGGGTCTGCGGGTCACGATGCAAAAACTCGACCCGTATCTCAACGTCGACCCGGGCACCATGAACCCCTTCCAGCACGGTGAGGTGTTCGTGACCGATGACGGCACGGAAACCGATCTCGACGTCGGCCACTACGAGCGCTTCCTGGACACCAACCTGGCGGGCGAGGCGAACGTCACCACCGGCCAGATCTACTCCACGGTGATCGCGAACGAGCGCCGCGGCGCCTACCTCGGCGACACCGTGCAGGTCATCCCGCACATCACCAACGAGATCAAGTCCCGCATCCTGCAGATGGCCGGCGATGACGTGGACGTGGTGATCACCGAGGTGGGCGGGACCGTCGGCGACATCGAGTCGCAGCCGTTCCTCGAGGCCATCCGCCAGATCAGGCACGAGATCGGCCGGGACCGCTGCTTCTTCCTGCACGTCAGCCTGCTGCCGTACATCGGCCCCTCGGGTGAGCTGAAGACCAAGCCCACCCAGCATTCGGTGGCCGCCCTGCGCAGCATCGGCATCCAGCCGGATGCCATCGTGGCCCGTTCCGACCGGCCGATCAACGCCAACCTGAAACGCAAGATAAGCCTGATGTGCGACGTGGACGAGGAAGCCGTGGTCTCCGCGCCGGACGCGCCGTCGATCTACGACATCCCCAAGGTGCTGCACGCCGAGGGCCTGGACGCCTACGTGGTGCGCCGGCTCGGCCTGCCGTTCCGCGACGTGGACTGGAGCGAGTGGGACGACCTGCTCCGCCGGGTGCACCGGCCGGCCCACAGCATCACGATCGCCCTGGTCGGCAAGTACGTGGACCTGCCCGATGCGTACCTGTCGCCGGCCGAGGCGCTGAAGGCGGGCGGCTTCGCCAATGACGCCCAGGTGAACATCCGCTGGGTGATCAGCGACGCCTGCGAGGAGCCGGAAGGCGCGGCCGCCGAGCTCGAGGGCGTGGACGGGGTGCTGATCCCGGGCGGGTTCGGGGTCCGCGGCATCGAGGGGAAGATCGGCGCGATCAGGTACGCGCGCGAGCACGGCATCCCCATCCTGGGCCTGTGCCTCGGCCTGCAGTGCATGGTCATCGAGGTGGCCCGCGACCTGGCCGGGCTGGCCGAGGCGGACAGCACCGAGTTCAACCCGGATACCCCGTACCCGGTGATCGCCACCATGGCCGACCAGGAAGACGTGGTGGCGGGGGAGCGGGACATGGGCGGCACCATGCGCCTGGGCCTGTACCCGGCCGCGCTGCAGCCGGGCACCCGGGTGGAGGAACTGTACGGCAGCACCCTGGTGGAGGAGCGTCACCGGCACAGGTATGAGGTCAACAACGCCTACCGGGCGGTGCTCGAGCAGGCGGGCCTCGTCTTCTCCGGGCTCTCGCCAGACCGGCACCTAGTGGAGTTCGCCGAGCTGAGCGGCCACCCGTTCTTCGTGGGCACGCAGGCGCACCCGGAGTTCCTGTCCCGCCCCACCCGGCCGCACCCGCTGTTCAGCGGCCTGATCGCGGCCGCCCTGGCGCGGTCCAAAGCGGCTAACGCGGCGGCCGCCGCCCGCGCCGTGGCCAGCGCATGAACATTACGGACGAGGTTGCGAACTGGCCCGTTGTCTCCTCGGCCGAGTTGCTCCGCGGCCGGCTGGTCGGCGTACGGACCGACAAGGTCCGCATGCCCGACAATGAGCTGGCCGAACGAGAGGTGGTTATCCACCCTGGCGCAGTCGCCGTGCTCGCCCTCGATGACGCCAACCAGGTGCTTCTGATCAGGCAGTACCGTCATCCGGTGGGTAGGCTGCTCTGGGAGATCCCGGCCGGCCTGCGCGACGTCGCCGGGGAGCCGCCGTGGACCACGGCACGGCGGGAACTACTCGAGGAGGCCGGCTACCGGGCGCGGGACTGGCGGCTGCTCGCCGACTACTACTCCTCGCCCGGCTTCAGCACCGAGCGCCTGCGCGTCTTCCTGGCCCGTGACCTGGAATTCGTCCCGGCCGCCGAACGCGACTTCGTGCCCAAGGACGAGGAGGCTCAGCTGGTGTCGGCCTGGCTGCCGCTGGACGAGGCGGTGCGCAAGGTCTTCGCCGGTGAGCTGCACAACGGGGTCGCGGCTCTGGGCCTCCTAGCAGGGTATGCTGCCAGGTCAGAGGGGTTTGACCGGCTTCGCCCGGCTGACGCGCCCGAAGAGCAATGACGCTCTGTCGTCTGGAAGGACCACCATGAAGGTTGGAATTCCCCGGGAAATCAAGAACCACGAATACCGCGCGGCGATCACGCCCTCCGGGGTGCACGAGCTGGTTCGCGGCGGCCATCAGGTGGTCATCGAGTCCGGGGCGGGGGAGGGGTCGTCCATTCCCGACGAAGACTTCACCACGGCCGGCGCGAAGATCCTGCCGACCGCCGATGACGTGTGGGGCGAGGGGGACCTGATCCTCAAGGTCAAGGAGCCGATCGAACAGGAGTACCACCGGATGCGCTCCGGCCAGGTCCTGTTCACCTACCTGCACCTGGCCGCGTCCAAGCCCTGTACCGACGCGCTGCTCAGCTCCGGCACCACCTCGATCGCGTACGAGACCGTCCAGCTGCCCGACGGTTCGCTGCCGCTGCTCGCCCCGATGTCCGAGGTCGCGGGCCGGATGGCGCCGCAGGTCGGCGCGCACCACCTGCAGCGTGACGGCGGCGGGCGCGGGGTGCTGATGGGCGGCGTCTCGGGCGTGTACGCGGCCAAGGTGGTCGTGCTCGGCGCCGGGGTCTCGGGGATGAACGCGGCCGCGATCGCGCTCGGCATGCAGGCCGAGGTGCTGCTGGTAGACCGGAACGTCGCCAGGCTCCGCCAGGCGGACGCCATCTACCAGGGGCACTGCCAGACGGTCGCGTCCAACTCCTACGAGATCGAGCGTGCGGTCATCGACGCGGACCTGGTGATCGGCGCGGTGCTGGTGCCGGGGGCCAAGGCGCCCCGGCTGGTCACCGACGAGCTCGTGTCCCGGATGAAGCCGGGCGCGGTGCTCGTCGACATCTCGATCGACCAGGGCGGCTGCTTCGAGGGATCGCGTCCCACCACGCACGCGGACCCCACCTACCGGGTGCATGACGCGCTGTTCTACTGCGTGGCGAACATGCCCGGCGCTGTCCCGCACACGTCCACGTACGCCCTGACCAACGTGACGCTGCCCTACGTGGTCGAGATGGCCAACCGCGGCTGGCGTGACGCGCTCCGCGCCGATCCGGCGCTGGCCCTGGGGCTGTCCACGCATGCCGGCCAGCTGACCTGCGAGCCGGTCGCCGAAGCGCACGCGCTGCCCTACACCCCGCTCGGCCAGGTCCTCAACTGAGCCAGGCGCCGGTACCCTCCACGCTGGCCTCCCCTGCGCTGGCGGACACGGTCCGCGGCTACCTGCAGTACCTGGTCGTGGAGCGGGGGCTGGCGGCGAACACGGTCGAGTCCTACCGGCGGGACCTGCGGCGGTACTCCTCGATGCTGGCCGACCGCGGCAAGACCGGGCTAGGTGAGGTCACCCCGGCCGATGTGGCCGAGTTCCTCGCCTCGCTCCGCGAGGGCGACGCCGAGCACGCGGCCCTGGCGGTCAGCTCGGCGGCGCGGGCCGTGATCGCGGTCCGGGGCCTGCACGCGTTCGCGGTCGACCAGGGCCTCGCCGACACCGACCCGGCTCGCGAGGTCCCGCCGCCGTCGCCGCCCAGGCGGCTGCCCAAGGCGATCACCCTGGAGGAGGTGGAACGCCTGCTCGATGCGGCCGGCCCGGGCCCGGACGAGATGTCCGCGGACCTCCGGCCGCTGCGGGACCGGGCGCTGCTGGAGTTCCTCTACGGGACCGGGGCGCGCATCTCCGAGGCGACCGGGCTCGATATCGATGAACTCCAACTGGACGCTGACTCACTCGTACGGCTGGTAGGCAAGGGCAGCAAGCACCGGGTGGTGCCGGTCGGCAGCTACGCCGTGCGGGCGCTCCAGGCGTACCTGGTCCGGGCCAGGCCCGCCCTTGCTGCGGCGTCCCGCCGCGTGTCGGCTAGCCCGGCGGTCTTTCTCAACGCCCGCGGCGGCCGCCTCACCCGGCAGGGCGCCTGGGGCGTGCTGCACGCCGCCGCCGAGCGGGCCGGACTGGCCGAGGTGTCACCGCACACGCTGCGGCACTCCTTCGCCACGCACATGCTCGACGGCGGTGCCGACATCAGGGTGGTCCAGGAACTGCTCGGCCACGCGTCGGTCACCACCACCCAGGTCTATACCCTGATCACGGTGGACAGGCTGCGCGAGGTCTACGCCTCCTCCCATCCCCGTGCCCTCGCCTAGCCCGTTCCGGTCAGCCCGGTCAGGTCAGTTCTGCCGCTGGTCAGCGGAAGTGGCGGGTGAGTTCGTTGGCGTAACCGCGGCCCAGGGTGTCCTTGTGGTCGATGATCCACCGGCTCAGCGCGGTCTCGCCGGTGGCGGGGCCGTCGGTGTCGGCCAGGCCGTCCGCCATCCCCTGGTATTCGTCGGCGGTGAGCAGGGTGTCGCGCAGCGCCACGCCGAGCAGGCGGGCGGCGGGCGGGATGAGCGCCCCGGGCACGCGGACGATCTGGCTGCGGCTGCCTACCGCGTCCTTGATCGTCCGGACCAGGTCGATGAAGGCGGGCCGTTCGGGCCCTACCGCGTCGATGGTCTCGGTCGTCGCGGAGTTCCCGGCCCGCACGCACAGCCAGGCCAGGTCGTCGACGTGAATCGGGCGGATGCGGTACTCGCCGGTACCGCCGACGGCGAACACGGGCAGGCGGCGCAGCAGCCAGGCGATGTTGTTGATCAGGACGCCGTTGCCGCCGAACAGGATGGCCGGCCGCAGCACAGCGTGCGAGATGCCCATGTCGCGCAGGGCCTGCTCCACCGCCGCCTTGCCGCGGAAGTAGGGGTACGGCGAGTCGGCGCTCGGATGGGTGATCGACACGTGCACGATCCGCTGCACGCCCGCCTCGGCGGCCGCCAGGAACAGCGCGCGCGAACGGGCCACCGCCACCGGGTGGTCGACCTGACCGTGCGCGAACCGCACCCAGTACGTGTTGTACAGCGTCCGGGCGCCGCGCAGCGACTCGGCGAGCGCCGCGGGATCGGCGAAGTCCAGCGGCCTGACCTCGATGCCGGTGCCCGCCGGCGCCTTCGGCGCCTTTGGGGCCCGGTCGGGATGGCCGGTGATCGTGCGCACCCGGCGGCCCGCCGCCTGCAACTCGCTCGCGATGGCCGCGCCGGAGTAGCTGAACGCCCCGGTCACCACGTCGAAACCGTCGTCGCCCGCGGTCAACGCCGCTCCCCGGTTCTGGTCACGAGCTCGGTGAGTGTCCGGCCCAGCGGAGCGTCGAGGGTCGCGGTGGCGTACGTGTCGCCGCGGGTGGCGCCCTGGTTGACGATCACGATCGGGCGCTGCCGCCTGGCCGCGTGCCGGACGTAACGGAACCCGGACATCACGGTGAGGGACGAACCCAGGACGACCAGCGCGCTGGATCTTTCGACCAGTGCGTAGCAGGCTTCCGCCCGCGGCCTCGGCACGTTCTCGCCGAAGAACACCACGTCCGGCTTGAGCACGCCGTGACACACGGAGCAGTCGACGACCTGGAACGACGCGACGGCCTCGTCGTCGGTGTCGGCGTCCCCGTCGGGCTTGATGGCGGCGGCCAGCTCCGCGTCCCAGCCGGGGTTGGCGGCCTCGAGCCGCCGGGCGAGTTCGGTGCGCGGCGTCCGCTGCCCGCACGACAGGCAGGCGACCCAGTGCAGGCTGCCGTGCAGTTCGGTCACGGCCGCTCCGCCCATCACTGGGCCCGCCGCCTGGTGCAGGCCGTCCACGTTCTGGGTGATGATGCCGGTCAGCAGCCCGCGGCGGCTCAGCTCGGCCACGGCGCGGTGACCGTCGTTCGGGACCGCCCGGGTGATGTGCCGCCAGCCGAGGTAGCTGCGGGCCCAGTACCTGCGCCGGGCCTCGGCGCTGCCGGTGAACGTCTGGTAGGTCATCGGCGTCGCCCCACCGGCCTGGCGCGCCAGGCCGGTGGGACCACGGTAATCCGGGATGCCCGACTCGGTGGACAGCCCGGCGCCGCTCAGGATGAGCACGCCACCGGCAGCGACCACATCGGCCAGCATCCCGAACGACCCGGCGGTCCTCGCCTCGGTCAGCTGGGTCACGTTGATACTCAGAGCGCGGCCGCCCTGATCGCCTGGGACACCGCTGCGGCGCCTTCGGAGTCGAACAGGATCGTGTAATGGTTCATCCCGGGCACGACCTGCGGCCGCAGCGCCGGGACGCGTTCGGCCCACACTTGGATGACCTCGTGCGGGATCAGCGGCGGCGGCTCGCCGAACATCCCGGCCGGCGCGGTCAGCAGCGGCGTCGGCCGACTCAGCCGGCCGAGCGCGTCCGTGAACGGCTTCTCCGCCAGCAGCTCGCGGCCGTCGGTGCGGACCGCCTCCGCGACGGCGCGGCTGTGCAGCTGCCCGGGCTCGCCGGTCAGGTCGTAGCGGACGTACGCCTCGACATCGGCGGTCCAGTGGCCGGCCAGCGCCGGGTGGGCCCGCCAGAATTCCAGATACGCCTCGGTGTCCGGGAAGGTCTGCCCCAGCCTGGCGATGGCCGGGCCCAGGGTCGCATCGAGCGTGGCGTCCAGGTCGATGCCCTCCGGCACCGGCAGCGACAGGCCGCCGTCCACCAGGACGAGCCGGCGCACGAGTTCCGGGTGCGCGTCGCGGGCGAGCAGCGCGACGTACGCGCCCATCGAATGCCCCGCAAGCACGGGCCGTCCGCCGAAATGGCGCAGCACCGCCACCACGTCGCTGGCGTGCCTGTCCAGGCCGTACGGGCCAGGCAGATCACGGCTGTGCCCGCGGCCGCGCAGGTCAGGAGCGGCCAGCGTCCAGTCAGACGGCATATGGCGCGCGACTGCCTGCCATGCCATGCCGGAACCAGTAATTCCGTGCACAGCGACCGCCACGCGTTTGCCTGTACCCCATAGGAGCACACGCAGGTCCCCACCGTCCACTGCCACATTTAGCAGTCGGAGTTGCATGTTCACCCTCCACGGCCCCGGCGGGTATGGCCAGGGCCGCCCATGTATAGAGCTTATTATCCGCCCTGGCGTTGATCGTACGATGTCAAGTCGCCGATAAATGTTTACCGGGAAAACCGTGCCATGCTGGACTGGGGATGGAATGCCAGGTAAAACCAGGCTTGGAGGTGAGCGGGCCATGTCTGCCGCACTTAGTTACTCATCAGGAGAATCCGCAACGCCGCTGCTGGGCGACACGATCGGCGGCAACTTCGACGCCACCGTGCGGGCGTTCGGGGACCGTGAGGCGCTGGTAGACCGGCCGACCGGGCAACGGTGGACGTACGCGGAACTCGCCGCCGACGTCGACGCGCTCGCGCTCGGATTGCTCGAGATGGGCATCGCCAAGGGGGACCGGGTCGGCATCTGGGCGCCGAACTGCGCCGAATGGACGCTCACCCAGTACGCGACCGCGAAGATCGGCGCGATCCTGGTGAACATTAACCCGGCGTACCGCGCCCGTGAGCTGGAGTTCGTGCTCAACCAGTCGGGCAGCACGCTGCTCGTAGCGGCGGCGAAGCTGAAGACCTCCGACTACGCCGGGATGATCGCCGAGGTGCGGCCGCGCTGCCCGGAACTGAAAACCGTCGTGCTGCTCGGCAGCGCGCCGTGGCAGGCGCTGCTCGAGACCGGGCGCCGCCTGGACCGCGGGGTGCTTGACGCCATCGAACTGGACACCGACGACCCCATCAACATCCAGTACACCTCGGGCACCACGGGTTTCCCGAAGGGCGCGACCCTGTCGCACCACAACATCCTGAACAACGGGTATTTCGTCGGCGAGCTGTGCAATTACACCGAGGACGACAGGATCTGCATTCCCGTGCCGTTTTACCACTGCTTCGGCATGGTCATGGGCAACCTCGCCGCGACCAGCCACGGAGCGTGCATGGTCATCCCCGCGCCGAGTTTCGACCCGGTCGCGACGCTGCAGGCCGTGCAGGACGAGCGCTGCACCTCGCTCTATGGGGTGCCCACGATGTTCATCGCCGAGCTGTCCTCCCCGGACTTCGCCGGCTACGACCTGTCCAGCCTGCGCACCGGCATAATGGCGGGCTCGCCCTGCCCGGCCGAGGTGATGAAGCAGGTCATCGAGCGGATGTCGATGACCGAGGTGTCGATCTGCTACGGCATGACGGAGACCTCACCGGTGTCCACCCAGACCCGTGCCGACGACTCGCTCGACCGCCGCGTGTCCACCGTGGGCCGGGTCGGCCCGCACCTCGAGGTGAAGGTCATCGACCCCGAGACGGGCCGGACCGTGCCGCGCGGCACGCCGGGCGAGCTGTGCACCCGGGGCTATTCGGTGATGCTCGGCTACTGGGAGCAGCCGGACAAGACCGCCGAGGCCGTGGACGCGGCGCACTGGATGCACACCGGTGATCTCGCGGTCATGGACGCCGAGGGCTACCTGGCCATCACCGGCCGGATCAAGGACATGGTGATCCGCGGCGGCGAGAACGTCTACCCGCGGGAAATCGAGGAGTTCCTCTACACCCACCCCGACATCCTGGACGCCCAGGTCATCGGCGTTCCCGACGCCAAGTACGGCGAGGAGCTCATGGTCTGGGTGCGGCTGCGCGCCGGCGTCCCGGCGCTGACCGCCGAGGCGCTGCGCGAGTTCTGCACCGGGCAGCTGGCGCACTACAAGATCCCGCGGTACGTGCACGTCGTCGGGGAGTTCCCGATGACGGTAACCGGCAAGGTGCGCAAGGTCGAGATGCGCGAGCGTGCCGTAGAGATCCTCGACCTGGATATCACCGACCCCTCGCCGGAATAGCCCTGCCCCATCCCCAGTACTCGCACCACGGGCCACTGCGCTCACAGCGGCCGTTATCGTGGACGGATCAGGGCGGGACTGGCCACGGGAGCGCGCAGCTGGAGGGGCGGGGACGATGAAAGTCCTGATCGCGGGGGGCGCCGGGTACATCGGCAGCACGATCGCGTCGGCCTGCTCCGACGCGGGGATCAGCTCGGTGATCCTGGACTCCCTGGTGACCGGCCGGCGCGAGTTCACGGCGGGCCGCGTCTTCTATGAGGGCGACATCGCCGACGGGCCGCTGGTGGATCGCATCTTCGCCGAGCACCCCGACATCCACGCCGTCGTTCACTGCGCGGCCCTGATCGTGGTCCCGGACTCGGTCGCCGACCCGGTCGGGTACTACCGGGCGAACGTCGCCAAGAGCCTGGACTTCGCCGCGCACCTGCTGCGCAACGGCTGCGGCCGGCTGATCTTCAGTTCGTCGGCCGCCATCTACCGCGCCGGTGCGGACCTGACCGTCGACGAAGGCTCGCCGGTCGACCCGCAGAGCCCGTACGCGCGGACCAAGGCGATGTGCGAGGCGATGCTGGCCGACATCGCCGCCTCCCAGCCCATCCGCGTGCTGTCCCTGCGGTACTTCAACCCGGTCGGCGCGGACCCCAAGATGCGGACGGGCCTGCAGCTGCGGCGGCCGACGCACGCCCTGGGCAAGATGATCCAGGCGCAGGAGGAAGGCGCCCCGTTCGTCATCACCGGAACCGACTGGCCGACCAGGGACGGCTCGGGGCTGCGGGACTACGTCCACGTCTGGGACCTGGCCGCGGCGCACGTAGCCGCGCTGATCCGGTTCGGCGCCCTGCCCGGGCCGGTGACGGTCATCAACCTGGGCAGCGGGACGGGCACCACGGTCCGGGAGCTTCTCACCGCGTTCAACCGGGTGGCCGGCCGCCCGGTCGAAGCCCAGAGCGCCGGACGGCGGCCAGGTGATACGGCCGGCGCCTGCACCCGCACCGGCCGCGCGGAGCGTCTGCTGGGCTGGCGGCCGCAGTACGACCTCGCCGAGGGGATCCGGCATTCGCTGCAGTGGGCCGCGCTCCGCGACGAGGTCCTGCCCGGCGAGCGCGCTTAGGCCTCCTTGCGCAGCGCGACGCTGGCCCGTGCGTCACCGCCTCTGGTCACGTCGTAGCGCGCGGCCTCATGGTCGTCGAGCATGACCGAGATCAGCCCGAGACATGACTTCAGTAACTCCGTATATGAGGCGAAAAGCTCACACTTGTCATGCATGGTGATGATCGCGAAGTTCGGTGCTGAAGAGATTGAAAAATGATTGTATTGGCTGATATCGGAAGACAGCGTATGATCGAACAGCCTTGGTAGCCAGCCCCGTCCACCCGCCCAGGGGCTGTGGGGGAGCATAGATGGGCCAGGAGCTTTCACGACGTACACCGGCAACGCCCGCCCGTCAGACAGACCCGTCGTGGTCGGCGGTGGCGGGCACCACGGTGCGTCTGTGGCTCGAAAGGCACCATCGGTACCCGGCGGGCCGCCGGCGGCGGCTGGTTTTCGTGCTGAGTGCGCTGGTCGCCATGGCGCTCGGGGCCGGCGTGACGCTGGCCTTCACCCAGCAGGGACCGGAGCAGGCGGCGTCGCCGCCCGGCAACTCCGGACCGGCCTCCAACGCGCTGCAGGTGGCAGCGGCTGACCGTCACCAGGCGGCGGTGTGGATCACCCAGCAGGTGGCCTCGAGCGTGGTCGTGGCCTGTGACCCGGAGATGTGCAACGAGCTGCAGAACAGCGGCTTCCCCGCGGGCCAGCTCATGGAAGTGCAGCCGTCGGCCCCCGACCCGCTCGGTTCGCTCCTGGTCGTCGCGACTCCGGTGATCCGGAACCAGTTCGGCACCAGGTTGGCCAGCGTCTATGCGCCGCTGGTGATCGCCAGCTTCGGCTCGGGCGCGGAACGGGTCGACGTCCGCTACGTCGCGCCGGACGGCACCGCGGCGTTCGAGTCCCAGCTCGCGGCGGACCAGAAGGCCCGGATCGCTGCGGGCGAGCAGTTGCTGACCAACAAGAACGTCCAGGCCTCCGCGGTCGCGCGCCAGGCGCTGATGGCCGGACAGGTGGATCCGCGTTTGCTTGTAACACTTTCGGCACTTGCTCACCAAATGCCACTTCACCTGGTAACGTTCGATGACCCTTCGCCTGGCGTTAGTTCGGGCGTACCGTTGCGCGGCGCTGAAATTGGCGCAGCCGCGTCGACTGGCTTGCCGGCGATGGTCGCGTTCCTGGGTGCCCAGCAGAGTCAGTATGCGCCCGCGGTGGCCCGCATTACCCAGGTCGCGAAAGGCCAGTCCGTGGTCACCGTGCGGTACGACGCACCGGGTCCTATGGGCCTAGGAGGCCCGTAGAGATTCAACAGCTTGGGGAGGGATCACAGTGAAGTTTCCGAGAATTACTAGACGAATCACCATGCTACTGGCCGCCTCGGCCCTGCTGCTTGGTATTCCCGCCGCCGCCACTGCTTCGGCGGCTTCTTCCACTACGGGTACCGGCTGGATCAGGCTCGCTCACCTGTCGCCGAACACCCCCGCCGTCGACGTATATCTGTATTCGTTCGGTAATTCCAACGCGGAGATCGTGCTCCACCACGTTGCCTACGGAACGGTCTCGCCCTACGAGGCGGTCACCGCCGGTGACTACAGCGTGGCCATGCGGGTGTCCGGGGCCTCCCCGTCGAGCCAGCCGGTCCTTTCCACCAGCGTGACGGTCAAGGCCGATCACGCCTACACGGTGGCCGGCATGGGACCGGAGTCGGGCCTGCGGCTTCAGGTCCTTGATGATCAGCTGACCACGCCGTCGGGCAAGTCCGTGATCCGGGTGATCCAGGCCTCGCTGAAGCAGCAGACGGTCAAGTTCACCTGCGGCGGGCAGACGATCGTGCCCAAGGCCACGTTCGGCTCCGTCAGTGCCTACCAGGCCATTCCCGCGAACACCTGGACCATGCAGGCGATCGGCTCCGGCGCGACCGCGACCGGCCGCTGGGCGATGGCGCCGGGAACCGTGCACACGATGGTGGTCCTCGACGGCACCAACGGCCTTGAGATAGTCAACCTGGTGGACGCGGCCGGCGCCGGCCAGCCCCCCGCGGGCGGGGTCACGACCGGGTTCGGCGGCACCGCGGGGCACGGTCCGGGATCGCCGGCGCCGTGGCTGGCGCTCATCGGAGTCGGCGCGCTGATCACCCTGACCGGTGGCTTCCGGCTGCGCCGCCATGGACTGCGCCGTCAGCTGACCATCGGAAGCTAAGGATGCCGAGCCGCAAGCCGGCCGCGATCGTCTTCGCGGCCGGCTTGGTCGTGATCGTGGCCGGATCGGTGGGCCTGCTGCTGACGCGGCATTCCACCCCGGCCCTGCGGCCGGTCGCGGCCGGGGTGGCGGCGCTGCCCGTGCCCACCGGCCCGATCGCGGCCCCGCCGCAGTCGGCGCAGGCGGACCCGGTCGCCAGCCCGGTCTCGCTGACCATTCCGCTGATCGGCGTGAAAACCCAGCTGATTACGCTGGGCCTGACCGCCGGCGGCGCGTTGCAGGTGCCGTCCACGACGTCGGTCGCGGGCTGGTACACGGGAAGCCCCCGGCCGGGCGCCATCGGTTCGGCCATCATCGTGGGTCACATCGACTCGCCGACCGGTCCCGGGGTGTTCTACCGGCTGTCCGAGCTGCGTCGCGGGGACGACGCCTACGTCAAGCGAGCCGACGGGACCACGGTGAAATTCCGCGTCACATCGGTCCAGACGTACCTGAAGGACCACTTCCCGACGCAGACGGTGTACGGTCCCACGCCCGACGCGGAGCTTCGCCTGATCACGTGCGGCGGTGCCTTCGATCCCGCTACCGGCCACTACCTGAGCAACATCGTGGTCTACGCCACCGAGGTGAGCTGAGGCCCAGCTAGCATGCCAAGCGCCCAGCTAGCATGCCAAGCTAAGACCATGACGCCGCAGGAGCGGTACGAGCAGCTGGTCGACGAGTTCACCGGTATGGACGGGGTGACGCCGCCCGATGGCGGCAGCGGGTTCGGCCGCAGCGCGCTGCGCTACCGCAGGAAGATCTTTGCGATGTTCGTCCGCGGTCAGCTGGTGGTCAAGCTGCCCCGGCCGCGCGTGGACGAGCTCGTCGCGGACGGCCACGGCGAGCGGTTCGACGCCAACAAGGGCACGCCGATGAAGGAGTGGTTCAGCCTGGACCCCAGCTCCGCGCTGCCCTGGCCGCCGCTGGCCCGCGAAGCGCTGGACTTCGCCCAGTCCTGGCGATCGGGTTAGCCGTCACACCCGGGCCGTCGGCCG
>Ga0208696_1000205_pt1 | contig 41667 bp, 40 predicted proteins | sample Sb_taG_9_FD_187711 | JGI IMG/M metagenome (GOLD analysis project Ga0208696, IMG submission 187711) | Peat soil microbial communities from Weissenstadt, Germany - Sb_50d_b_LC metaG (SPAdes) (version 2) | ecosystem: Environmental > Terrestrial > Soil > Wetlands > Peat | place: Germany... | reverse complement strand
TCACAGGACGTCCTCCTTTAGGCGATTGGGACACCAAGCCCGAACTATCGCACCAGGAGGACGTCCCCCATCTCAATCGCTTCTCACACAACAGCCGCCTCTAGCGCGTTGTCCTATTACTACGCCCTAGGTCGTCGACTTCTCCGGCCACCTGAACCTGGCCGGAGGACAGCACGATCAGGTAGTTGGCCATCCGTTCCAGTTCGGCCACCACGTGCGAGGACAGCACCACCGAGACGCCCTCCGCGGCCACCGTCTCCATCACGGCCTCGATGAAGTCGTGCCGGGCCAGCGGGTCGAGCGCGGCCAGCGGCTCGTCCAGGACGAGCAGGTCGGGACGCCTGGCCAGGGCCACGGTGAGCGCGAGCTGCGCGCCTTCTGGCCCCCGGACAGGTGGCCGACCTTCTTGTTCAGCGGGATGCCGAGCTCGGCCAGCCTGGCCTGCGCCCGCTGGTGGTCCCAGCGCCGGTTCAGGTTGCGGGCCACATGCAGCATGTCGGCGACCGGCAGGTTCTTGTACAGCGGCGCGTCCTGCGCTACGAACGCGATGCGGTCCAGGGCGTCCGGCGACCCGGCGGGCAGGCCGCCCAGGACGGTCACCGTCCCGGCGGTCGGCACGGCCAGGCCGACGGCCATGTTCAGCAGGGTGGTCTTGCCCGCGCCGTTCGGGCCGACCAGGGCGACCACGTGCCCGGCCGGGATCCCCAGCGTGCAGTCCCGTAGCGCCCAGGTCCGGCGGTAGCGCTTGCCGAGCCCCGCGGACTCGATGATGTTCATGTGATTTCCCTCCGTTAGTTACCTGTTACGGTAGGGATAGGGCTACGGGCGTGACATACGGCTGAGCGGCGTCTGCGAGGTATACCTAGGTACACTCCCGGTTTCGGGGCCCAGCGTCACTGCCGGCCCGGGCGCCTTCGCGTCAGACTGGACGAAGGGTGGAGCCCTGGTGCAGGAGGCAAGCGATGAGCGCGGGACAGACTCCGGATAACCGGGATGGCCGGGATACCCAGGACGCCTCGGTCCCGTGGGCTGCGCTGTGGGATTGGCTGGGCGGACGCCTCGCTGCGGTGGGCCGCGGGCTGCTGCTGTTCTGGCTGGCGCTGGCCGGGTTCGTCCTGCTGGTGGCCCTGGCCGCGGTCCTGGCCGGGCCCCCGGCCCTGTTGGTGGGGGCGGTCGGCTACGTCCACGGGAGGAAGCTGGCCCTCGTCGTAGCCAGCCTCGGGATTGTGGCGTGGCTGGTGGTCGCCCCGCTGGTGCTGCTGGGCATGCGGAGCCTGGCCCGGCTGACCAGGAGGCTGGCCGGCCGGTGGTGCGCCGTGCCCATCGCCGATCCGTACCTGCCGGCGCTCTGGGCCGACGGCGGAAAGCGCGGCCCGCGCCGCCGGTACGCCTGGCTGCTCACCGACCAGGCGACCTGGCGGGACCTGCTGTGGGTGACCGTGGACGGATGCGTGGGCTGGATCCTGGCGGTCCTGCCCGCCGTGCTGCTGGTGCTCGGCGTGCTCGCCGTGATCGCGCCCTACGCCTCGCTGCAGGTCCGCGTGCTGGCCATCGCCGGCGCGGCCTTCGGGCTGTGGGCGGCCCCGTCGCTGATGCGCGGCTACGGCTTTTTCGCCCGGTCCATGCTCGCGCCGACCGGGCAGGCCGAGCTGGCCCTGCGGGTCCGTCACCTGGACCAGACCCGCACCGAGGCCCTCCACACCGGGGCAGCCGAGATCCGCCGGATCGAGCGGGACCTGCACGACGGGGCGCAGGCCCGGCTGGTGGCCATGGGCATGACCCTGGACGCCGCGGGGCAGATCATCGACACCAATCCCGGTGCCGCGCGGGCGCTGCTGTGGGAGGCCCGCGACTCCTCGGTCAAGGCCCTGGCCGAGCTGCGCGCCCTGGTCCGCGGCATCCACCCGCCGGTGCTGGCCGACCGCGGCCTGGCCGACGCGATCCAGGCCCTGACCCTGGACACCCCGCTGCGCATCCACCTGGCCAGCGACCTGTACGGCCGCGCGCCCGCCTGGGTCGAGTCGGCCGCCTACTTCGCGGTCAGCGAACTGCTGGCCAACGTGTCCAAGCACGCCGAGGCGCGCGAGACCTGGATCGACATCCGGCACGCTGACGGGATGCTGAGGATCGGGGTGACCGACAACGGGCACGGCGGCGCCGACCCCGCCCGCGGCACTGGGCTACGCGGCATCGAGCGGCGGCTGGCCGCGTTCGACGGCATCCTGGCCATCAGCAGCCCGCTCGGCGGCCCGACCGCGGTAACCCTGGAGATCCCGTGCGAGTTGTCATTGCCGAAGACCTCTTCCTCCTGAGGGACGGCCTGACCCGGATGCTCCAGGCCCACGGCCTGGAGATCACCGCGGCCGTGGACAACGGGGCCGACCTGCTGGCCGCGGTGGCCAAGGACCGGCCGGACGTGGCCATCGTCGACGTCCGGCTGCCGCCGACCTTCACCGACGAGGGGATCCGCGCCGCGCTGACCGCCCGGCGCGAGGCGCCCGGCCTGCCGGTGCTGGTCCTGTCCCAGTACGTGGAGCAGCTGTACGCCCGCGAGCTGCTGGCCAGCGGCAGCGGGGGCATCGGTTACCTGCTCAAGGACCGGGTGTTCGACAGCGCCCAGTTCGTCGACGCCGTCCGCCGGGTCGCGGCCGGCGGTACCGCCATGGACCCGGAGGTGATCGCCCGTTTGCTCGCCCGTAACACCGGCAACGCCAGCGTGGCCGCGCTCAGCCGCCGCGAACGCGAGGTGCTCGCCCTGATGGCCGAGGGCCGGTCCAACGTCGCCATCGCCCAGCGCATGGTGATCACCGAACGCGCCGTGGCCAAGCACACCGCGTCCATCTTCCTCAAGCTCGACCTGCAGCCGTCCGACGACGACAACCGGCGCGTGCTCGCCGTGCTCGCCTACCTGGAAGGCTGAGCGGCCCGCGCATAACCTCAGCCCGGATGGGCAGGATAGGGGCTCGTGCCTGTCCGTATCGGCGAGGGGGTCCCAGTGAGCACCGAACCGCAGCCCGCCACCCAGGCTCCCGCCGCTGCGCCCGGAGCGCCGACGACGGGACCGCAGCCGCCCGGCCCGGCCCCGATGCCGCATCACACGATCAAGCACACCAGGATCAGCGGCCTGTGGTTCGCCGTCGTCTTCTTCGCCGTGGTCCTGCTGTTCCTGCTGATCTTCATCCTGCAGAACGGCCGGGAGGTGGGCGTCTCCTACCTCGGTGCGCACGGGCATCTGCCGCTCGGCGTGGCCCTGCTGCTCTCGGCCGTCTGCGGCGTGCTGCTGACCATCCTGGCCGGGGTGGCGCGCATGGCCCAGCTGCGCTCCGTCGCCCGCCGCCACCGCCGCGTCGATGCGCGCCGCGCTTCCGCCGCCCCGGCCGACCGCGGCCGGTGAGCCTCGCCGGCCGGCCGCGGCCGGTGAGCCTCGCCGGTCAGCCTGGCAGCGCCTGGGCGATGTGCCGGGCCGCCTCGCGCAGCTGGTCGGGGGTGTGGGCCGCGTAGCCCAGCACCAGCCCGGGTGGCCCGGGCCGCTGACGGTGCCACGACAGCGGGTGGACCAGCACCCCAGCCCGGTGGATGCGCTCGGCCAGCTCGGTGTCGTCCAGGCTCAGCGCTGGGAAGGTGATGAGCAGGTGCAGGCCCGCCGGCACGCCCTGCACCCGCGCTTGGGGCAGCCGCGACCGTAGCTCGCCGAGCAGGGCGTCGCGCCGGCTGCGCTGCCGCTTGCGGACCCCGCGGATGTGCCGCTCGAGCTCGCCGGTGGCGATCAGGCGGCCCGGCCCCCCGCCCGCTGGTCTGGGCGGGCATCGCCGTGGTCGGCGCGGGCCTGATCCCAGGCCTTTCCCTGGTCCCAGGCCTTTCCCTGGGCCCGCGGGCGAAGACCGGGGCCCCGGGCGCTGGCCAGGCCACTTCAGCACCGGCGACCTCAAGCCTCACCCAGGCCGTCGCTACCATGCCCCGTAGTGTCCCACTAGTAGGCAAGCGTCCCAAAAGCGCGGAGGATCCGGCTTTCGCGGAGGATCCGGGCGGCGGGCAGCTATGGTTGCCACAATCATCCGTATAAGCCATATCTTCCGCGTTAATTGCGCCGGAATGGTATTTGCGTTCGAAAAGGGAGGCTGGTGTGGCGGGATTGGCCACCGGGCCCGCAAACTCGCCGGTGCGGCGTGGCGAGTGCGCTGCGGGGGGAGTAACCCCGCCCGGTCAGCCCGCTCCGGCCAGCTGAATACCCCGGAAGGGGATAAGAAGGGGATAAGAGACTGGCGGGGCTCGTCCGAAACAGGCCCAGGAGGGAACCCCATGTACTTTCAGCACTCGGCGCCGATCTGGCGGGACTTCCCGGCGCTGGTTCCCGCGGCTCTGTACGCCGAGGGCATCACGGCCGACGCGCCGACCGGTCCGGCCGCCGACCGGTTCGCGGCTGTCGCCAAGTCGCGGCTGGCGGCGGTGGCCGCCGAGAGCGAACTGCCGGAGATCCAGGCCTGGCGGCGCGCCTTCGCGGCCATGGGCCTCAAGCCCACCCAGTACCGCTGCGCGTCGGAGTCGCTGCTGCGCCGGTTCCGTAAGGAGGGGAGCCTGCCCCGGCTGCATCCCCTCGTGGACCTGTGCAACGCGGTCTCGCTGGCCTTCGCCATCCCGGTGGCCGTCTTCGACCTGTCGGCCGTCACCGGCCCGCTCGAGGTCCGGTACGCGACCGGAGGCGAGGAGTACCTGACCTTCTCCGGGCAGATCGAGCACCCCGCCGCCGGCGAGGTGATCTTCGCCGACGCCGCCGGGCAGGCGCACGCCCGCCGCTGGCCGAACCGGCAGAGCGGCCGGTCGGCGGTGCGGGACACCACGACCCGCGCCCTGATCGTGGCCGAGGCACTGCACGACTCCGCGCCCGCCGAGGTCCCCGAACTCGCCGCGGCCCTAACCGCCGAAATCCGGGCCACCTGGTCCATCACGCCGGGAACAGCGGTCCTGACCGCCTCGGCGCCCCGGTTTACCCGGCCAGCGCCCGCTCCGGGCGGCTCAGGCGAGCGCCGCGACCCGCAGTGAACCATTCCGCATCAGCACCGCGTGCTCGGCCTCCTGCGCCGGGCGCGGCTGGCCCGCCCGGCCGCGGTAGCGTCCCGGCGTGACCGCGCCCCGCTGGTACGCGCCGATCGCGGCCGTCGCCTCCGGCACGCCGACCGGGCCGTAGTACAGGCCGTGCGGCAAGATGACCAGGTTGGCGGCGAACCGGTGGCCGCCCACGTGCGTGGTCTGGAAGACCTGCCCCGGGTACCGCGCGGCCAGCGCCTGGGCCAGCGGTCCGCCGAACCGCGCGCAGCACGCGTTACGCTGCGCGTGGCCGCAGACCAGGAAGACCGGCTCGCTGACCGGAGACCCGAACGAGATCACCGTCCCGGCCGCCAGCCCCGCCAGGTCCAGGCCATCCAGAGAGCCGGACAGCGAGCCGCGCCGCAGCCACGGCTCGCTCCCCGCCGTCCACCCGGCCAGGACGCCGTCGCCGGCCCCGCGAGCACCCGGCCGCCGGATCAGCTGCACCCGGATGCCCAGCTTCACCGCCTCATCGACCACGGCCCGCAGCGGGCCAGGCAGCTCGGCGTCGGACGGCTCGTGCGGCCACGGCCCCGGGTGCTCGAGCAGCAGCCAGGCCCGGGACGCCTCGGGCGCCGAAGCCATGGACGGCTCGGTCCCGTCATGGCTCTGCACGCCATGCTCGCACCCACCGGCCACCCCGCCCGCCTTTCGATCCCCCGCAGCTTACCGGCGCCAGGCCACCCACCCATCGGTCCGGTCCTCGAGCACGATCCGCCAGCCGGCTGGAGCCTGCGGCCAGCTGGCCGCCGCGGGCTGCCCCGACGGCCAGGCCACCTCGACCACGGTCGCGTCGGCCGGCGGGGACTGCGAACCGGCGCTGAAGAACTCCAGGGGCGTCCACCAGACCTCGTAGGCCTGCGGCATCCAGGTCTCCCAGGACAGCCCGGTCGCGACGGCCAGCCGCTGCCCCGGCCGCAGCCCGGTACCGGTCACCAGGGCGGTGATGTTGCGCTCCTGAGCGGGCGTGGTGGCCTGCGAGATGTGGCTGGTCATCTGGAGCGACGCGACCAGGCTGACCACCCCCAGCCCGGCCAGCACGAACGCCCGCGAACGCGAAGCCCACGGACCGGCGATCCCGGAAGCGAAGAGCACCACCCCGACCGCCGCCGCCAGCAGCCCGAACGCCACCACCGTGGCCAGCAGCACGCTGGCGCTCGTCCAGTCCTGGGTCAGCACGGCCGGCTCGGCGAAGACGAACGCCGCACCGAACCCGGAGGTGGGGACCGACTGGCCCGCGTAGACGGTAACCACGACCGCGGCCACCAGGGCCGGCGGCACCGCGCACGCGGCGTAGAGCCGCAGGCGGCGCGGCGAAGCCTTCAGCAGCACCGCGGAACCCACCAGGAAGAACGCCACGACCATGCCGTCCAGGTAGCGCCCGGAGGCCCAGGCCTGCGGCTGGGTCGGGGGCAGCGCGGCGGGCGAGGTGACGGCGGTGACCAGCGTGACCCCCGCCGCGAGCCCGGCCATGATCCGCACCTCGTCCCGGGCGGAACGCCGGAAGATCACGAACACGGCGGCGGCCAGGCCGAGCCCGGTCACGCCCCAGCCGTCCAGGACGAACCGCCACAGCTGGCCGGCGGCCATCTCCAGCACGAAGACCACGCCGTGCACGCTGCGCAGCCTGATCAGCGCCTCGCCCGCCAGGGTGCGCGGGCCGCTGGAGTACATGACCGAGGACAGGTGCCGGTTCAGCAGGTGACCCGCGCCCAGCGGCAGGCACAGCGCCACCGCGGCCACCGCGACCGTGACGCGCGGCACCAGGCGCCGCCAGGCGACCAGGGCGCCCACCAGCACGTACCCGGCCACCATCACCGCGCCCCGGGAGTGGACCGCGTACGAATACCCCGCCAGCAGGGCCGAACCGGCCGCCGCGAGGTACTGCGCCCGCGCCGAGCGGGCGGTGAGCCAGCCATGGGTCGCGAGCAGCCAGGCCAGCACCAGGACCGGGTAGATCGCGTCGGTCATGGCGTACTGGCTGTAGAACAACGCGGCGGGCACCAGCGCCGCCACCATGGCCACGCCGAACGCCCACGGCCGCTCCAGCCCCAGCCGACGGCCAGCCACGTAGCCGAGCGGCATGACCAGAGCGCTGATCGGCGCGTTGATCCCGAGCAGCACGGCGCGGTAGACGGCCGCCGGGTCATGAGTGAACCAGAACACCGGCGTGATCAGCAGTGGGTAGCCGGCCGGGTACAGCGTCGAGTAGGAGAAGTTGGCCGGGACCCCCCCGGTGAGCACCCGCGCCGCGATCAGGTACGCGGACTCGTCCGGAGTGGCCAGCGGCACCACCTGCGCCCGGCTCAGCCAGGCGCGCAGCCCGGCCTGGATCAGCCACCCCACCACCAGCAGCAGGCCCCACCGGCGCCCCCGCGCGGCCGGCGCCGGCCGGGCCACGGGAGCCACATCGGTGAGATCCAGGGGGCTTACCACGGACAGTCAGCCTAGCGGGTAAACCCCCCGGATAAATCTGTAAAAACGCCGGGCCCGGCCACGTCAGGATTTCCGCCAGGCCACCCAGCCCGCGGCCTGGTTGGAGGCCACGATCCGCCACCCGGCCGGGTGGACCGGCCAGCCCGCCGACGCGGGCTGCCCGGCCGGCCAGCCGGTCTCGACCACATTCACGCCGGCCGGCGGGGCCTGGGCGGGGTTGAAGAACTCCAGCTCCGTCCAGGACACCTCGAACGCCTGCGGGGCCCAGAGGAAGTAGGGGACGTCGGTGGCCGGGAGGTTGTTGGTGCCGATGGTGAAGGCCACGGCGATCTGGTCCCCTGGCTCGAGCCCGGTGGCCGCCACGAACCCGGTCGTGCTCTGCGCCTGGGCCGGCGTGGCGGCCCGCGAGACGTGGCTCGTCATCTGGGTCACCGCCACCAGGCTCACCGCCGCCAGCCCGGCCACCGCCAGGCCCCGCAGCACCAGGGAAACCGGCACTCCGAGGGCCGCGTCGGCGAACCGGCGGGCCGTCAGCGCCACCGCCACCCACACCGCGAGCAGGCCCAGCGCCGCCGCGGTCGCCCCCCAGACGCTGGCGCTTGACCAGTCCTGGGTCAGTACGGCAGGCTCGCCGAAGTTGAACCCGGTGGTGAAGCTCGCGGTGGGCAGCGACGAGCCCGCGTAGATGTACACCATTTCGGCGGCCAGCACGGTCACCACCGCCGTGCACGCCGCGCAGGTCAGGATGAACCGGGGCCGGGCGCGCAGCAGCACCACGGCGCCGGCCAGGAAGAACGTGACGATCAGGCCGTCGAGGTACCGCCCGGAGGCCCAGGTCTGGGACTGGTCCTGCGGCAGCGCGGCCGGCGCGGTGGCGGCGGTGATCGCCGTGACCGCCACGCTCAGCGCGGCCATGATCCTCAGGTCGGCCCGGAACCTGGGCCGGACCATCACGGCTACAGCGGCGAACAAGCCGATCCCGGCCAGGCCCCAGCTGTCGAGCACCAGCCGCCACAGCTGGCCGGCCGCCATCTGGGACACGTTAATCGCGCCGTGCACGCTGCGCAGCGTGCTCGCCGCCTGGGCGGACAGGTCGCGGGTGCCCTCCGGGTACATGGTGGAGGACAGGTAGCGGTCCAGCAGCCAGCCGGCGCCGACCGTAGCGACCAGCACCAGCGCGGCCGCCACCACGGTGCGGCGCGGCGCCAGACGGCGCCAGGCCACCAGGGCGCCCACCGCCACGTAGCCGAGCACGATGACCGTGCCCCGGCTGTGCACCGCGTAGGCGTACCCGGCCAGCAGCGCGGAGCCGGCCGCGGCCGCGTACTGTCCCCGCACCGTCCGGGCGGTCAGCCAGCTGTGCACGGTCAGCAGCCAGGCCAGCACCAGGGCCGGGTAGATCGCGTCGGTCATCGCGTACTCGGCGTAGAAGACCCCGGCCGGGAGCAGGGCGGTGACCGCCCCCACCGCGTACGCGGTCGGCCGGTTCAGCCCGAGCCGCCGGCCCATCACGTAGGCCAGGGGCATCAGGGCCGCGCTGATCGCCGCGTTGATCACGAGCACCGAGTGGTACACCGCCACCGCATTGCTGGTGAACCAGTACACCGGGGCGATCAGCAGCGGATAGCCGGCCTGGTACAGGGTCGAGTAGGAGAAGTCGGTGGCCGGCCCGCCCGCCAGGACCCGCCCCGCGATCAGGTAGGCGGACTCGTCGGGGTTGGCCAGGGGCACGCTCTGCGCGTGGCTGAACCAGACCCGCAGCCCGGCCTCGAGCAGCCAGCCCACCGCGACCAGCAGCGCCCATCGTCTCGCCGCCCGCCGCGCAGCGGCCAGATCGCACCGCCGCGTCCCGGTCCCGGTGTCCGGGGGTTGCGTTACGCAAGTGCCGGTCGGCGAGGTCTCGCCCGACCTGATGAGCATGCGCGCCAAGGCGACTGCCTCCTGCGATCGAAGGGTTAGCCCCGGCCTTGGCCCCGGGCGTCGGATAGATACGACGACGACGCGCATGCGGAGGGCTGCCGCTGCGCGTGTCAACAGATTGGCCGTTGAGTCTGTGAACAGCTTTGGTGAATTATGTGTCTACGCTAAGAACTCCCTGGCGACCTGCGGCATTCCGGCCGCCGGGCCGTGTGCCCTGGCCGTGCGCGGGGCAGGGTGTACCATCGGTCGCGTGTCGCTAGGCTCCCGGCGTCCGGGGGGCTCACCCGGGAGGAGACGCGCCTGATGCCGCGCACGAGGGATACCCGCATCACCGGCTACGAGCCGCTGCTGTCCCCGGCCGCCCTGCTCGACGAGCTGCGGCTGAGCGACGTGGCCGCGGGCACCGTCGAGCGCACCCGCGCCGAAGTCCGCGCCGTGCTCGACGGCTCCGATGACCGCCTGCTGGTGATCGCCGGGCCCTGCTCGGTGCACGACCCGGCCGCCGCGCTCGACTATGCCGGCCGCCTGGCCGCCCTGGGCGAGGCGCATCAGAGCGACCTGCTGACCGTGATGCGGGTCTACTTCGAGAAGCCGCGCACGGTGACCGGCTGGAAGGGCCTGATCAACGATCCGGACATGGACGGCGGTCATGACGTGCACCGTGGCCTGCGCACCGCCCGGCGGCTGCTGCTCGACATCGTCTCGCTCGGCCTGCCGGTGGGCTGCGAGTGGCTCGACCCGATCACGCCGCAGTACATCGCGGACGCCGTGACCTGGGGCGCGATCGGCGCCCGGACCACCGAGAGCCAGGTCCACCGCCAGCTCGCCTCGGGCCTGTCGATGCCGGTCGGGTTCAAGAACGGCACCGACGGCGACGTCCAGGTGGCGGTCGACGCGTGCCGGGCCTCCGCCGCCGGGCACACGTTCTTCGGCGTCACCCACAACGGCGCGGCCGCGGTCGTGACCACGGCCGGGAACCCGGACACCCACGTGATCCTGCGCGGCGGCCGCGGCGGCCCGAACTACGAGCCCAGCCACGTGGCCAAGGCCCTGGACCTGATCACCGGCGCGGGCCTGCCGCGCCGGCTGATGGTGGACTGCAGCCACGGCAACAGCGGCAAGGACCACCGCCGCCAGCCGCTGGTCGCCGCCGCCCTGGCCGAGCAGGTGGCCGCCGGGGAGCACGGCCTGACCGGCGTGATGCTGGAGAGCTTCCTGGCCGAGGGACGGCAGGAGCCCGGCCCCCCGGCCACCCGCACCTACGGCCAGAGCGTCACCGACGCCTGCATGGATCTCGGCACCACCGCCGCCGTACTGACCGGCCTGGCCTCCGGCGTCCGCCACCGCCGTAACGCTCTTTAGCCCGAACGGAGCGTGGCTCACCGCCCCCGGGCCGGGCCGGCTCAGCCGACCCGGGGCAGGTTCGCCACGGCGGCGTCGATCCGCTCCTGGGGCAGCTCGTAGTCGGCCATCTCCCCGGACAGGTACTTCTCGTAGGCCACCATGTCGAAGTGCCCGTGGCCGCACAGCGCGGTGAGGATCACCTTCGGCTCGCCCGACTCCGCGCACTGCCTGGCTTCCTCGATGGCCGCCGCCAGCGCGTGCGCCGGCTCCGGCGCCGGGATGATGCCCTCGGTCCGGGCGAATAGCACCGCGGCCGCGAAGCACTCCCGCTGCGGCTTGGCCACCGCCTCGAACATGCCGAGCTCGTACATGTGCGACAGCAGCGGCGACATGCCGTGGTAGCGCAGCCCGCCGGCGTGCACCGGGTCCGGGATGAACTCGTGTCCGAGCGTGTGCATCTTCAGCAGCGGCGTGAACCCGGCCGTGTCGCCGAAGTCGTAGGCGTACACCCCGCGGGTGAACGACGGGCAGGCCGAGGGCTCGACCGCGCGGATCACCGGGTTGGCCCGGCCGGCCAGCTTCTCCCGCAGGAACGGCAGGAACAGCCCGGCGAAGTTGGATCCGCCGCCGGTGCAGCCCACGATGAGGTCCGGCATCGACTCCCCGGCCACGGCGAACTGCGTGATCGCCTCCTGGCCGATCACCGTCTGGTGCATCAGCACGTGGTTGAGCACGCTGCCGAGCGCGTACCTGGTGTCGGCGCTGCCCCCGGCCGCCTCGACCGCCTCGCTGATCGCGATGCCCAGGCTGCCGGGCGAGTCCGGGTCGGCGGCCAGGATCTTCGCGCCCGCGGTGGTGGCCCGGGACGGGCTGGGGTGCACGGTGGCGCCCCAGGTCTGCATCATCGTGCGCCGGTACGGCTTCTGGTCGTAGGACGCCCGGACCATCCAGACCTCGCAGTCGATGCCGTACTGGGCGCAGGCGAAGGCCAGCGCGCTGCCCCACTGGCCGGCGCCGGTCTCGGTAGTGAGCCGCTTGGTGCCCTCCGCCGCGTTGTAGTACGCCTGCGGGACCGCGGTGTTCGGCTTGTGCGATCCGGCCGGGGAAACCCCCTCGTACTTGTAGTAGATCCGCGCCGGGGTGTTCAGGGCCTTCTCCAGCCGGTGCGCCCGGTACAGCGGGGTGGGCCGCCACAGCCGGTAGACGTCGAGCACATCGGCGGGAACGTCGATGAAGGAGTCGGTGGCCACTTCCTGGCGGATGAGCTCCATCGGGAACAGCGGCGCCAGGTCCTCCGGGCCTACCGGCTGGAGCGTGCCCGGGTGCAGCGGTGGGGGCGGCGGAGCGGGCAGGTCGGGTATCGCGTTGTACCACTGCCGCGGGATCTCGGACTCATCCAGGGTGATCTTGGTGCGCTCGGTCAAGACAGCCTCCGGCCTGAAGCGGAACATCTTTTCCGAACAGATCGTCCCGCTCGCTCTGCCTTCCCGCTCGCCTCCGGGCGTCCTTAGAGGCGCCTCCTTCCCTCCTCGCTCCTTCGTCGCTCGTCAGTCCAGTCGGCGCCGGCGCCCTTTGGCTCGCGGGGGGGGGGAGTCCAGGTGGCGCCGGCGCCTTTGGGTGGCGGAGGGATCGTTAGCCGACGAGCGTCTTGACGGCGGACGTCATCTCGGTCATGGCCTTCTTCGCGTCGGAGAAGTACATGCTGGTCTTGGGGTCGAAGTACAGCTCGTTCTCCAGGCCGGCGTAGCCGTGCCCCATCGAGCGCTTGACCACGATGATCGATTTGGCCTGGTCCACGTTCAGGATCGGCATGCCGGAGATCTCGTTGCCCGGGCGGCGGGCCGCCGGGTTGGTCACGTCGTTGGCCCCGATGACCAGGGCCACGTCGGTGCGGGGGAACTCCGGGTTGATCTCGTCCATCTCCACCAGCTGCGGGTAGGGCACGTTCGCCTCGGCCAGCAGCACGTTCATGTGGCCGGGCATCCGGCCCGCCACCGGGTGGATGGCGTAGCTGACCTCGACGCCGTGCTCCTCCAGGACCTTGGCCAGCTCGGCCACGCCGTGCTGGGCCTGCGCGGCGGCCAGGCCGTAGCCGGGCACGATGACCACCTTGGACGCGTACGCCAGCTGGATGGCCGCGTCGTCGGCCGCGATCGAGCGGACGCTGGCGTCGACCGGCCCGCCGATGGCGGCCGCGGTGTCCCCGGTGCCGAACCCGCCCACGATGATATTGGTCAGCGACCGGTTCATCGCGTCGGCCATCAGCTTGGTCAGGATGCTACCGGAGGCGCCCACCAGCGCGCCGGCCACGATCAGCGCCCAGTTCCCGATGACGAACCCGGCCATCGCGACCGCCGTGCCGGTGAACGCGTTCAGCAGCGAGATCACCACCGGCATGTCCGCGCCACCGATCGGCAGCACCATCATTACCCCGAACCCCAGCGACGCGACCACCAGGATGCCCATGGCCGGCAGGCTGGCCGTGGTGAACAGGAACACGCCCGTGCCGACCGCGATGACCGCCAGGGCTATGTTGAGCAGCCGGCCGCCCTTGAAGATGAGCGGCTGGCCGGGGATGAAGCCCTGCAGCTTGCCGGCCGCGATGATCGATCCGGAGAACGTCACCGACCCGATGAGCACGTCGAGCACGGTGAACACCGTGGTGCTGCCGAGCACGCCGGCGGCGTGGGACTCGGCCTCGTAGTAGCCGTAGATCGCCACCAGCGCGGCGGCGCCGCCGCCGACCGAGTTGAACGCCGACACCAGCTGCGGCATCGCCGTCATCTTTATCGTCCGCGCCGCGTACAGGCCCACCCCGGAGCCGATCAGCGCGCCGGCGATGATCACGATCCAGCCGGTCGTGGTGACGGTGCCCGCGTGGATCAGCAGGACGAAGGTGGCGATGACCGCGATGATCATGCCGGTCGTGGCGACCTGGTTGCCGCGGCGCGCGGTGGCCGGGCTGTTCATCTGGTGCAGGCCGACGACGAACAACACCGCCGTCAGCACGTAGACGAGCTGGATGTATCCGGCGAATCCGACGTCTCCGGTGAATCCGGTCATGACTGTGCCCTGCCAATGCCTATCCGGCCGGCCAGCCCCTTAAGGCCCTTGTGGCCGTTGAGCGACTCCAGTTCCGGCTGTGCCTCCGGTGCCTTGCGGCGGAACATCTTCAGCATCCGCCCGGTCACCACGGTGCCGCCCACCACGTTCGCGCCGGCGAAGAGCGAGGCCACGAACGCGAGGATGTACCCGACCGTCGTGTGCGCCGTGACCCCGATCAGCAGGGCGCCGACCAGGACGATGCCGTGGATCGCGTTGGTCGCCGACATCAGCGGCGTGTGCAGCGTGGCCGGGACCTTCCCGATGACCTCGATGCCGACCAGCAGCGCCAGGATGAAGATGGTCAGGTCAGTCAGTAGTGCCGCTGACATCGGTACCCTCCTTGGGGTCGGGTTCGGCTTGGAGCAGGCGGGCCACGGCCTCCTGCACGATCCGGCCGTCGTGAGCGATCACCACGCCGGCCTGGATCTCGTCGGTGGTGTCGATGGCCAGCGCACCGTCGGAGGTCATGTGCAGCAGCAGCGCGGAGATGTTACGCGAGTAGGCGTTCGAGGACGCCGTCGGCACGGAGGCGGGCAGGTTGTCGGCTCCGATGATCCTGACGCCGTTGCCGGTGACGACCGTCTCGCCCGGCCGCGAGCCGGACACGTTGCCGCCCAGCGCGCTGGCGCCCATGTCCACGAGGACGGAGCCGGGTGACATCGCCTTGATCGCCTCGTCGCTGACCAGCAGCGGCGGCCTGCGCCCGGGCACCTGCGCGGTGGTGATCACCACGTCGTGCCGGGCGATGTGGCCGGCCAGTTCGTCCTGCTGGGCCTGCCGCTCCTCGGCGGTGAGCTCGCGGGCGTAACCGCCCTCGCCCGCCGCGCTTCCCACTGAGGTCAGGTCGATGAACGTGGCCCCGAGCGACTGGACCTCGCCCTTGGACGCGGGCCGGACGTCGTAGCCGCTCACCACCGCGCCGAGCCGCCGGGCGGTGCCGATCGCCTGCAGGCCGGCCACACCCGCTCCGAGCACCAGGACCCGGGCGGGCGGGGCGGTGCCCGCCGCGGTGATCAGCAGCGGGAAGAACCGGCCGAACGCACCCGCGGCGACCAGAGCGGCCTTGTAGCCGGCCACGTTCGCCTGGGAGCTGAGCGCGTCCATCGGCTGGGCCCGGGACAAGGTGCGCGGCAGGCCGTCCAGGCTGACCGCGGTCACGCCCCTGGCGGCCAGCGCGGCGGCCAGTTCCGGGTCGGTGAGCGGGGCCAGCATGCCGATGATCGCCTGGCCCTTGGCGAGCTGGTCCACCATGGCGGGTGACGGCTTGGTGACGGTGAGGACCACGTCGGCGGAAGCGAACAGCTCGGCGGTGCCGACGATGGTCGCGCCCGCGTCGGCGTAGGCGGCATCGGTCAGCCAGGCCCCCTGGCCTGCCCCCCGCTCCACCAGCACCTCGATCCCCGCGGGCCTCAGCTTGGCCACGGTGTCCGGCACCAGGGCCACCCGGCGCTCGCCTGGTGCGGTCTCTTTGACGACAGCTGCCTTCATATCGCTGACCCCAAATCCATTGTGTTGGTCAGGTTCTGCCGGTCTCCGACGATATCCATCCTGCCGTGAGGCAGTAAGGGCCCTGCGCCCGTGCTCCGAAGGGTCTTAAGTCCCTGACGCTGGTCCCGTCCCTGCGCTCTGCTTTCCCGCTCCGCCTCCGGGCGCCTTTGAAGGCGCCTCCTTCCCTCCTCGCTCGTCCCTCGCTCGTCAGTCCAGTCGGCGCCGGCGCCCTTTGGCTCGCGGGTGGGTCGCTCGTCAGTCCAGTCGGCGCCGCGCCCTTTGGCTCGCGGGTGTGCGCCTTCGGCGCCGTCAGTACTCGGCGCGCAGCTGTCTGCTGATTTTCTCCCCGGCCGCGACCACCGCGCCGGCGTGCAGCCGGCCCGGGGACCTGGTCAGGCGCTCGATCGGACCGGACACCGAGACCGCGGCGATGACCCGGCCGCCGGGTCCGCGCACCGGCGCGGACACCGAGGCGACACCGGGCTCGCGCTCGGCGGCCGTGGCGGCCCAGCCCCGCCTGCGTACCTGGGCCAGCGTGGGCGCGCTGAACTTCGCGCTGCGCAGCCCGCGGTGCACGCGGCTGCCGTCCTCCCAGGCCAGCAGGACCTGGGCGGCCGAGCCGGCGCTCATCGGCAGCGCGGCCCCGACCGGGACGGTGTCCCGCAGCCCGCTGGTCCGCTCGGCGGCGGCTACGCAGATGCGCGTGTCGGCGTGCGGGCGGTAGAGCTGGGCGCTTTCCCCGGTGATGTCCCTGAGCTGGGCCAGGACGGGCTGGGCGATGGCCAGCAGCCGGTCTTCCCCGGCCGCGGCGGCCAGCTCGCCGATCCGCGGGCCGAGGATGAACCGGCCCTGCGTGTCCCGGGCCAGCATCCGGTGCGTCTCGAGCGCGACCGCGATCCGGTGCGCGGTCGGCCGGGCCAGGCCGGTCGCCTTGACCAGCTGAGCCAGCGAGGCCGGGCCGCTTTCCAGGGCGGACAGTACGGAAACTGTCTTGTCGAGGACGCCGACTCCGCTAGAGTTGTTCATGTTATGAATACTGCCGTCTCGGAATGCGAGACGCAAACCCGGAAGCAAACACCGGAGGGAGAGGGCGTGATGGGCCGTACGCTCGCCGAGAAGATCTGGGACGCTCACGTGGTGCACAGCGCGGAAGGCGAGCCCGACCTGCTCTATATCGACCTCCACCTGATCCACGAGGTGACCAGCCCGCAGGCCTTCGACGGGCTCCGGGCGGCCAGCCGCAAGGTGCGGCGCCCGGACCTGACCATCGCCACCGAGGACCACAACGTGCCCACGACCGGCATCACCGGGCCCGGCGTCCCCTTGTCCGGCCCCGGCAGCCCGGTGACCGACCCGGTCTCGCGCACGCAGGTGGAGGCGCTGCGCAAGAACTGCGCCGAGTTCGGCATCCGGCTGCATCCCATGGGCGACGCCGGCCAGGGCATCGTGCACGTCATCGGCCCGCAGCTCGGGCTGACCCAGCCGGGCCTGACCATCGTCTGCGGCGACTCGCACACCTCCACCCACGGCGCGCTCGGCGCGCTGGCCTTCGGCATCGGGACCAGCGAGGTCGAGCACGTGCTCGCCACCCAGACCCTGCCTCAGCAGCGGCCCAAGATGATGGCGATCACCGTCAACGGCGCGCTGCCGGACGGGGTGACGCCCAAGGACCTGATCCTGGCCATCATCGCGAAGATCGGCACCGGCGGCGGCCAGGGCTACGTGGTCGAGTACCGCGGTCCCGCCGTCCGCGCGCTGTCCATGGAGGGCCGCCTGACCGTCTGCAACATGTCCATCGAGGCCGGCGCCCGGGCCGGGCTGGTCGCCCCGGACGACGTGACGTTCGCCTACCTGGAGGGCCGGCCGCACGCGCCGTCCGGCGCGGGCTGGGAACGGGCCCTGGAGGCCTGGCGGTCGCTGCCGGGCGACGACGACGCGACCTTCGACCGGGAGGTGACGCTGGATGCCGGGTTGCTGACGCCGTACGTGACGTGGGGCACCAACCCGGGCCAGGCGCTGCCGCTCGCCTCCTCGGTGCCCGACCCCGGCTCGTTCGCCGACCCGGACGAGCGCGCCGCCGCGTCGCGCGCGCTGGCCTACATGGACCTGAAGCCCGGCACCGCGCTGCGCGACGTCAGCGTGGACACCGTGTTCCTCGGCTCGTGCACCAACGGCAGGCTCGAGGACCTGCGCGCCGCCGCCGGCGTGCTGCGCGGGCGGCGGATCGCCCCGTCCATCCGGATGCTGGTCGTACCCGGATCCATGCAGGTGCGGGCCCAGGCCGAGGCCGAAGGCCTGGACGCGGTGTTCACCGCGGCCGGCGCCGAGTGGCGGGCGGCCGGCTGCTCGATGTGCCTGGGCATGAACCCGGACAAGCTCGCCCCCGGCGAGCGCAGCGCGTCGACCTCCAACCGTAACTTCGAGGGCCGCCAGGGCAAGGGCGGGCGGACCCACCTGGTCTCGCCCGCGGTCGCCGCCGCCACCGCCGTCACCGGTCACCTCGCCGCGCCGGCTGACCTGTAGAGGAGGCAGCTTCGATGGAACCGTTCACCACCCACACGGGCCGCGCGGTACCGCTGCGGCGTACCAACGTGGACACCGACCAGATCATCCCGGCCGAGTACCTCAAGCGGGTGAGCCGGGCCGGGTTCGGCGAGGGCCTGTTCGCCGCCTGGCGTGAGGACCCGTCCTTCGTGCTCAACCAGCCGCAGTACGCCGGCGCGACGATCCTGGTCGCGGGGACCGACTTCGGCACCGGTTCGTCCCGCGAGCATGCGGTCTGGGCGCTCACGGACTACGGCTTCCGCGCGGTGATCGCCCCCCGGTTCGGCGACATCTTCCGTACCAACGCGACCAAGGCCGGCCTGCTGCCGGTGATCCTGCCCGAGGCTACCGTGGCCGCCCTGCAGGACGCCGTCGAGTCCGACCCCGGCACCGAGATCACCGTGGACCTCGGCGCCCGCGCGGTCCTGGCCGGCGCGGCGGGGATCAAGGCCCCCTTCGACCTCGACGACTACACGCGCTGGCGCCTGATGGAGGGCCTGGACGACATCGGCCTGACCCTCCGCCACGTCGACAAGGTCACCGCCTTCGAGCTCTCCCGCCCCACCTGGCTCCCCGTCACCGCCTGACCTAAGGGCCCCGGCGGGAGGCCGACACCACCCTGACCACGGGCGTACACGGAGAGTAGCAACAACCGGGCATCTGGCCACTATACGTACATGCGGCAGGTACGCAGCGGTGTGATTGTGGCCGACACGAGCGCCAATGTGGCCGAGGTTATTGTGCCAGGGCGCCGGATCGCCTACTTTCGGGCAGGTCAGAGGTCGCTATCCCGTATCGGAGCCCATGCGACCTGTGGGGGAAGCGCAGGAGTGGAATATGAACAAGCGTGATCTGATCGACGCGATCTCGGGACGGCTGGGGGACAAGAAATCCGCGACCGAAGCCGTGAACGCGGTGCTCGAGACCATCCAGTCGGCCGTGGCGGCCGGCGACAAGGTCGCCATCACCGGGTTCGGCGTATTCGAGAAGAGCGAGCGCCCGGCTCGCACCGCCCGCAACCCGGCCACCGGGGCCACCATCCAGGTACCCAAGAGCTCGGTGCCGAGGTTCCGCGCGGGCGCTGACTTCAAGGCCCTCGTCAACGGCGAGAAGCCGGGCCAGAAGTAGCCAGCACATCGCCCCGGCCCGCGAAGACCGCTAACCGCGGGCCGGGGCGCTTGCGCAGCGCGGTCTGGATGATCCGGTCGATGAGCTGCGGCAGCGGCAGGCCGCTGGCCGCCCACATCATCGGGAAACCCGAGGCGGGCGTCATCCCCGGCATCGTGTTGATCTCGTTGAACACGACCTGCCCGGCCGGGGTGTAGAAGAAGTCGACCCGGGCCAGTCCCTCGCAGGAGATGGCGTCGAACGCCGCGCAGGCCAGCCTCCTGACCTCGGCGGCGGCCGTCGCCGGGATCGGCGCGGGGATCCGCATCGCCGTCCCCGAGGCCAGGTACTTGGCCTGGAAGTCGTAGAACGACGAGCCCGGGTCCACCACCACCTGCCCGGGCAGGCTCGCCTCGGGCGGGCCGCCGTCGATGCCCTCCAGGACCGCGCACTCGACCTCCATCCCGTCCACCGCGGCCTCGGCCAGCACCTTGGGGTCGTGCACGCGGGCCGCCTCGACGGCGTCCTCGAGGTCTGCGGCCGAGACAACCCGCGTGATCCCGACGCTGGACCCGCCGCGGGCCGGCTTGACGAACACCGGAAAGCCCAGCTCCGCGATCTCGTCCAGGACCCGCTTGCGCTCGCCTAGGCCGCCCGGGCCGCACCAGTCGCGGTCGCGGACCACCACATAGCGGCCGACCGGCAGGCCGCGCGCCGCGATGATCAGCTTCATGTACTCCTTGTCCATCCCGGCCGCGCTGGCGAGCACACCCGCGCCCGCGTACCGGGTGCCGGTCATCTCCAGCAGCCCCTGGATGGTGCCGTCCTCGCCGTAGGTGCCGTGCAGCAGCGGCAGCACGACGTCCACCTCGCCCAGGTCGCGGGGTACCTCACCCGGCGCGTTCACCACCAGGGCCCCGCCGGCCCGCGGCGTGATCTCCGAACCGGGCACGGCCACGGATTCCACCGACGGCGAAGACCCGGCGGACAGCGCCAGCCGGGCCGGGTCACCCGAGGTGAGGACCCACCGCCCGTCGGTGGCGATGCCGATGGGCAGCACGTCGTACCGGTCCCGGTCGATGGCCTCCAGCACCAGGCCTGCGCTCGCGCAGGACACGGCGTGCTCTGTGCTGCGGCCGCCGAACACCACGGCCACCCGGACCTTCCCCGTCATGCGACCTCCCGGGCACATCGAGCGCTACGGCCTGCCGAGGGACTCCAGGGCCACGTACGCGTCAGAGATCAGGTCCTCAGGGTCCTCCAGGCCAATGGAGAAGCGTACCGCTCCCGGGTCGATGCCGCCGGCCGCGAGCGCGCGGTCGTCCAGCTGGCGGTGCGTGGTGGAGGCCACGTGGCTCACCACCGTGTGCGTCCCGCCCAGCGACGTCGCCACCTCGGAAAGCCGCAGCTTGTCGACGAACGCCAGGCCCGCGTCGCGGCCGCCGTGCGGGGTGACGGTGACGATCGCGCCGAACCGCACCCCCTCGGGGCCGGCGTCGAACATCCGCCGGGCCACCTGGTGCCCGGGGTGCTCGGGCAGCCCCGGGTAGTCGATCTTCACCACGGTCGGGTGCCGGGACAGCGCGGCGGCGAATACCGACGCGGTCGAGCAGGCCCGCCGGACCCGCAGCGGCAGCGTCTCCAGGCCGCGGCGGAGCAGGAACGCGTCGTCCGGGGCCAGCGAGCCGCCGGTGTCGATCCGGACGCTGCGGATGTTGCTGATCAGCTCGATGCGCCCGGTGACGACGCCGCCGGTGACATCGGAGTGACCGCCGAAGTACTTGGTCGCGGAGTGGATGACCAGGTCGGCGCCGTGCTCGAGGGGACGGCAGATCACCGGCGGGGCCAGGGTGGAGTCGATCACCAGCAGCGCCCCGCCATCGTGCGCGATCTCGGACAGGCGGCGCACGTCGGCCACGGCCGTGGTCGGGTTGGCGATGGTCTCGGCGTAGATGATCCTGGTGGCCGGCCGGATCGCGGCCTGGACCTGGTCCAGGTCGGTGATGTCCACGAAGTCCGTCTCCACCCCGAACCGGGACGCGACGTTGCGCAGGAACGAGTAGGTGCCGCCGTACAGGGCGTTGGACGCGACCACGTGCGCCCCGGTCCGGGCGAAGGTCCAGAACACCCCGCTGATCGCGGCCATGCCGGAGGCGAACGCCTGCGCCGCGGGCCACCGCGGCAGGTTGACGCCCTCCAGCGCGGCGACCGCGCGGGCGAACGCGTCGACGGTGGGGTTGTCGATCCGGCTGTAGGTGTAGCCGGGCATCTCGTCGTTCAGGACGGCGCGGTACTCCTCCGAGGTGCCGAACGAGAACGCCGCGGTGCGGTACACCGGCGTGCCGAGCGGCTGCTGCGAAGGCGTCGGCGGAGCCGGGAGATGCACCGCCCGCGTGTTCTCCCCGGCCTGCTTGCGCACTATGTCCACGATGTCTGTCCCTCGCAACCACAATCACGGTGTTTCTTGCAAAGTTTGCGTTAGGCAAAGAACCCCCCACCCACCTCCCCTTCCCCCTTCCCTTTGCTGGCCGCTCACCTGCACCGATCGCTCGCGCGGGCCAAAAGGCCTGCACTCGCGAGTCGGTATTGCATAACGCTCACGGCCGCACCACTCGGGCTTGGCTGACCGTGACGCTAGCATCGACGCGCCAGGCCGGCGAACGGCTGGCTCTTCTGGTCCCAGTGTCGAGGCAGGATCAATTACATGTGGTCAGTGCTGCTACCCGTCAAGGTCCTCGCCCAGGCCAAGTCCAGGCTCGCCGAGCTCGCCGGGCCGCGCCGGGCCGAACTGGCCCTGGACCTCGCCTGCGACACCGTGACCGCGGTCCTGGGCTGTGCGGCGGTGGCTCGCGCGGTCGTCATCACCGACGACCCGGTCGCCGCGGCTGCGCTCGGCGGGCTCGGCGCGCTGGTGGTGCCGGACGAGCCGGGGGACGGGCTGAACGCGGCGCTGCGGCACGGTGCCGCCTTCGCCGCCGCGCGCTGGCCCGGCGCCGGCACGGCCGCGCTGTCGGCCGACCTGCCCGCGCTGCGCCCGGCCGAGCTGGGCCGGGCGCTGGACGCCGCGGCGGCCCGGCCAAACGCGTTCGTGGCCGACGCGGCCGGTGACGGCACCACGCTGTACACCGCGGCGCCGGGCGCGGCGTTCCGCCCCGCCTTCGGGCCGGCGTCCCGGGCCCGGCACGCGTCGGACGGCGCCACCGAGCTCGAGCTGACGGACATACCAGGACTGCGCCGCGACGTGGACACGCCCGCCGACCTGCGCGGCGCCGCCGCGCTCGGCCTCGGCCCGCGCACCGCCCCCCTCGCCGCCGACCTGCTCAGATGTGCACCACAGGGCAGGTGAGCGTTCTGGTGATCCCCGGCACGGCCTGGATCTGCGAAGTGACCAGCCGGCCCAGGTCGTCTACGTTGTCCGACTGCGCGCGCACGATGACGTCGTAAGGACCGGTGACGTCTTCGGCCTGCGTGACTCCGGCGATCTTCCCGATGTGCGCGGCCACGTCGGCGGCCTTGCCGACTTCGGTCTGGACGAGGATGTACGCCTCCACCATGAGGTCCTCCCGGGGGCCGTTGCGGGGCAGATGCCCTGAGGGCTCACGCTACCGTAGAGGTCCAGACCGGTGACACACACGGGGAGAGGCCATCGCCGACGATCTGACCCTGGCCGCGCTGGGCGAGTTCGGTCTCATCGCGGAACTGTCGGCCGCTCTGCCGCCTGGCCCCGGCACGCTGGTCGGGATCGGCGACGACGCGGCGGTCCTCGCGGCCCCCGACGGCCGGGTGGTGGCCAGCACGGACTTCCTGCTCGAGGGGCGGCATTTCCGCCGGGACTGGTCCAGCGCGCAGGACATCGGCCGCAAGGCCGCGGCCCGGAGCCTGATCGACGTCGCGGCCATGGGCGCGGTGCCCACCGGGCTGCTGGTCGCGCTGGCCGCACCGGGCGACCTGCCGGCCGGCTGGGCTCGCGATCTGGCCGCCGGGCTCGCGGCCGAGTGCGCCCGGGCCGGCGCGAGCGTGGTCGGCGGGGACACCGCACGGGCCTCGTCGGTCCTGCTGGCCACCACCGGCCTGGGCGACCTGGCCGGCCGGGCCCCGGTGCTCCGATCCGGCGCCGCCCCCGGCGACCTGGTCGCGGTGGCCGGCCCGCTCGGCCGCGCCGCGGCCGGCCTGGCCCTGCTGTCGGCCGGGCTGTATCTCCCTGGGGGGGACGACCCCCCCCAAACCCCCCCCGCTCCTGGGGGGAAGCCTTTCCCCCCAGACCCCCTCGGCCTGGTCACCGCGCACCAGCGGCCGGAACCGCCGTACGACGCGGGACCGGAAGCGGCCGGCCTGGGCGCCACAACCATGATCGACGTCAGCGACGGCCTGCTCGCCGACCTCGGTCACGTCGCGGCGGCCAGCGGCGTGCTCATCGACGTCTCGTCGGCCCGGCTCGCCCTCGATGACGACCTGCTCGCCGCGGCCCGCACCCTCGATTTGGACCTAACGAAGCGTGGCTCGACCCCCGGGTCCTCCCCCGCGCTGGCCTGGGTGCTGACCGGCGGCGAGGATCACGCCCTGGCCGCCACGTTCCCGCCGGGTGTGGCGCTGCCCCCGCGCTGGACGGTGATAGGAGAGGTGTTCGCCGGGCAAGGTGTCCTAGTGGACGGCCAGCCGTGGGCCGGGCCGGCCGGCTGGGACCACTTCCGTTAGCGGGTGACCTTGCCTGCCTTGATGCAGGACGTGCAGACGTTCAGGCGCTTGGGCGTGCCGCCTACGACGACGCGCCTGCGCTGGATGTTCGGGTTCCAGCGGCGAGGGGTGCGGCGGTGCGAGAACGAGACGTTGTTGCCGAAGCCCGGCCCCTTGCCGCAGATGTCGCAGACGGAAGCCACGGTTCGCTCCATTGAGGAAGTAGGTATGGACCCGCTCCACGGCGGATCAGGCAGCCGTCGAAGCCTACCTGAAGCCCGGCTGCTACGCGAACCGACCGCCTTGTCGCCCCAGCCTCCTATGCTGCCAGGTGTGACCACGCTCCGCGAACCGCTCGTCCGGGCGCTGGGCCCCAAGACCGGCAAGGCGCTCCAGACCGCCCTCGGCATCGACACGGTCGGCGACCTGCTGCGGCATTACCCGCGGCGCTACTACTCTCGCGGCGAGCTGACCGACCTGTCCTCGCTGCGCGAGGGTGACCACGTCACCGTGCTGGCCCGCATCGACCAGGTCAGCCTGCACCCGATGCCCCGCGGGGGACCCCGCATGCGGGGCGAGGTGATCATCACCGACGACCGCGCCAAGCTGATGCTGACCTTCTTCTTCCGGAACCCCGGGGCCCAGTACAAGTTCCGCGGGCTCAAGCCGGACGTGGTGGGCATGTTCGCGGGCACCGTGTCCAGCTTCCGCGGCCGGCTCCAGCTGGTCCACCCGGAGTACGAGCTGCTGCCCGGGGCCCCGCCCAACGCCGACCTGACTCCGGAGCTGGCCGCCGAGTTCGCCACCGAGCTGATCCCGGTCTACCCGGCCACCGCCAAGGTCAGCTCGTGGGTCATCGCCAAGTCGGTCCGGACCGTCCTCGAACCCCTGGACGCGGGCCCCGATCCGCTGCCCGAACAGCTCCGGGAACGGTACGGGCTGTACGGCCGGGCCGAGGCCATCCGGGCCATCCACCGGCCGCTGGACTGGGCGGACCGGGACCGGGCCCGCCAGCGGCTGAAGTGGGACGAGGCCTTCATGCTGCAGGCCGCGCTGGCGCAGCGCCGGATGGCCGCCGCTGCCCTGCCGGCCATGCCGCGGCCGCACGCCGACGGCGGCGTCGCCGACGAGTTCGACGCCCAGCTGCCGTTCACGCTCACCGCGGGCCAGGTGGCGGTGGGGGAGACCATCGCCACGGATCTGGCCTGCGCCTACCCCATGCACCGCCTGCTGCAGGGCGAGGTCGGCTCGGGCAAGACGGTGATCGCCATCCGGGCCATGCTCCAGGTGGTCGACGCGGGCGGCCAGGCGGCGCTGCTGGCCCCGACCGAGGTCCTCGCCCAGCAGCACTACCGGTCGGTCACCGGCCTGCTCGGCCCGCTGGCCCAGCGCGGGCAGCTGGGCGCCGCGGACCACGCCACCGGGGTGGCCCTGCTCACCGGGTCGTCCGGGGCGGCCGCGCGGCGCGCGGCGCTGTCCGACGTGTTCACCGGCGACGCCGGGATCGTGATCGGCACGCACGCGCTGCTGGAGGAGCAGGTCCAGTTCGCCGACCTCGGCCTGGTGGTCATCGACGAGCAGCACCGGTTCGGCGTGGAGCAGCGGGACGCGCTGCGGGCCAAGGCGGCGGACAACCGGCCGCACGTGCTGGTCATGACCGCCACCCCGATCCCCAGGACGGTGGCCATGACGGTCTACGGGGACCTGGAGACCTCGACGCTGGCCGAGCTGCCCGCAGGCCGGTCGGTGATCGCGACGCACGTGGTGCCGGCGGCGGACAAGCCGCACTTCCTCGAGCGGGCCTGGGCACGGGTCAAGGAGGAAGTCAGCCGGGGCCGGCAGGCCTACGTCGTCTGCCCGCGCATCGGCGACGGCGCGGATACCGACGAGGCCGGCTATCCCGACGGGGACGACTTCGCGGACGTGGACTTGGCCGGCGGCATCCCGCGCGGGGTGGTGCTGGGCCGGCGGCAGCCGCTATCGGTGCTCGACGTGGCCGCGACGCTGGACGCGGGCCCGCTGGCCGGGCTGCGGCTGGGCATCCTGTACGGCCGGCTGCACCCGGACGAGAAGGACCGGGTGATGCGCGCGTTCTCCGCCGGCGAGATCGATGTGCTGGTGGCGACCACCGTGATCGAGGTCGGCGTCGACGTCCCGAACGCCACCGCGATGGTCATCATGGACGCCGAGCGGTTCGGCGTGTCGCAGCTGCACCAGCTCCGCGGCCGGGTCGGCCGCGGGACCGCGCCGGGGCTGTGCCTGCTGGTCACCGAGGCGCCGCCCGGCAGCCCGTCACGCGAGCGCCTCGACGCGGTGGCCGCCACCCTGGACGGGTTCGAGCTGTCCCGGCTCGACCTGCAGCAACGCCGGGAAGGCGACGTGCTCGGCGCCGCCCAGGCCGGGCGCCGCTCCAGCCTGAAGCTGCTCCAGCTGCTCGCCGACGAGGAGCTGATCGGCCAGGCCAGACAGGAAGCCACCGCCATCGTCTTGGCCGACCCGGACCTGGCCCGCCACCCCGCCCTCCGCGAAGCCATCGAGGACCTGCTGGGCGTCCAGGCCGAATACCTGGACAAGACCTAACCCTAGGCCCACCCCGGGCGGACCAGGCCGGCCTCGTAGGCGAGCACCACGAGCTGGGCGCGGTCACGCGCGCCCAGCTTCATCATGGCCCGGGCGGCATGCGTCTTCACCGTGGACGGGCTGACGTAGATCTGCCCGGCGATCTCCTCGTTGGACAGGCCTGCCGCGATGAGGCCCAGCACCTCGCGTTCCCGGTCGGTCGTGGACCTCGATCGTGAGCGCGTCCGGGTCGTAACACAGCCGGACGGTGGCCGCCCGGCCGCCGGAATGACGGACGGCGTTGGTCAGCGCCTCCTGGACGATGCGGTACGCGGCCGCGTCCACCCCCGCCGGGACTGGCCGGGGGATCCCCTCTTGCTCGACCGTGACTGCTATCCCGGCGGTCCTGGTGTGCGAGGCCAGCTCGCCCAGGCGGTCCAGGCCCGGGCTCGGGACCAGCGGGGCGTCCGCGCCGTCGGCCCGCAGCACCCCGAGCACGGACCGCAGCTCGCCCAGCGCCTGCCGGCTCACCTCGTGGATGGCGGTCAGCGCCTCGCGGGCCCGCTCGGGCTGGCGGTCCATCAGGTGCAGCGCGGTATTGGCCTGCACGTTGATGACCGAAATGTTGTGCGCCACCACGTCGTGCAGGTCCCGGGCGATGGCCAGCCGCTCGTCGCTGGCCCGGCGCCGGGCCTCCTCATCCTGGCGGTGCCTGACCGCGACGGCCCGCTGGTTCCGCACCCGGATCAGCTCCGCAGCCGACAGCAGCGTGATCAGCCCGGCCAGCAGCCCCAGCGCGAAGACCGCCGTCGTGTGCCCCCGCGCGCCGATCAGCCAGGGCGGCCACACCGAGACCAGGTAGCCGGCCACCAGGGACGCAATCGCCGCTGCGCGCTTGCGGTACACGATCGCGTTGACGAAGGCGGCGATCAGCACGAACCACGCCACCGGCGCGCCCTGCGCCGCGCCGCCGGCCGCCGCCGCGCCCAGCGCCGCCGCCAGCGCGACGGCCAGCACGGGGACCGGGTACCGCCGCCGGGCCAGCAGCGCCGCCGCACCCGCCGCGAGCAGCAGGCAGGCAGCCAGGCCGGGTGGCCGCTGGCCATGGTGGGAAGCCGCGGCCAGCCAGACGGCGACCTGCGCGGCGGCTACGACCGCCGCCAGAGCCGCGTCGGCCGCCCACCGCCGGCCGGGAGAAGAGACTGACGTAATCATCGCTGATCCGAACGTACCCGCCGGTCAGCCGGGCAGGCATCGTCCCTGGGCCGGCTTTGCGGGCGGTCGGCTACTCCCCAGGACGACGCAGGACTGACCAGCCAGCCGACGACGCGGGGCCCGGGCCCGCACACGATGGCGGGCATGGCAATCATTCAGGCCCACGGGCTCACCAAGAGATTCGGTTCCGTCCGGGCGGTCGACGATCTCAGCTTCAGCGTGGAGCGCGGGTCGGTGACCGGGTTCCTCGGCCCGAACGGCGCCGGGAAGACCACCACCCTGCGCATGCTGCTCGGCCTGGTCACCCCCGACGCCGGAACCGCCACCATCAACGGGCGCGTCTACGCCGACCTGCCCGAGCCGCTGCACCAGGTCGGCGCGGTCCTGGAGGCGTCCAGTTTCCACCCGGGCCGCACCGCCCGCAGCCACCTGCACATCCAGGCCCTGGCCGCCGCCGCCGACCCAGGCCGCGTCGACGATGTGCTGGACCTGGTCCAGCTGACCCCGGCCGCAGGCCGGCGGATCGGCGGGTTCTCCCTCGGCATGCGCCAGCGGCTGGGCCTGGCCACCGCGCTGCTGGCCGACCCGGAGATCCTCATCCTGGACGAGCCGGCCAACGGCCTGGACCCCGAGGGCGTGCGCTGGCTGCGCGGGCTGCTGCGGGGTTTCGCCGCGGAGGGCGGCACCGTGCTGGTGTCCAGCCACATGCTGGCCGAGACGGCGCAGACCGTCGACTCGGTGGTGATCGTCGACCACGGCCGCCTGGTCACGCAGGCCCCGCTCGCCTCGCTGACCGCGCACGACGACCTCGAGGACGCGTTTCTCCGGCTCACCGGCCACCCATCGCTCAAGGAGGCGTGGAAATGATCCGGCAGATCCGCATCGAGCTGCTCAAGCTGGTCACCGTCCGGCTCAGCTACGGCCTGCTGGCCGTCGGCGTCGCGCTCACCGGCATCTTCTCGGCCATCGAGGCGTCGCGGGCCGGAAAGGTCAGCTCGGTCGCGCCGCTGAACACCTACTCCGGCCTGAGCACGATCGTCACCGGCGGCGTGTGGGGCCTGCTGCTCGGCGCGGTACTCGGGGTCACGATCACCAGTGGCGAGTTCCGGCACCAGACCGCGACGCTCACCTACCTGGCCACGCCGAACCGGACCCGGGTGCTGGCGGCCAAGATGGTCGCGGCCGCCGCCGGCGGCGCGGTGTTCGGCCTGGCCGTCTACCTGATGGCCGCCGGGGTCGGGCTCGGCTTCGTGGCCGCCCACGGCTATCCGGTCTCGATCGGCGCGGGGACCTTCGTCCGCTACGGGCTCGGCCACGTCGTGGGCGGCGCGCTGCTCGGCTGCCTCGGCGCGGTGCTCGGGTCGCTGGTCCGCTCCCAGCTCGCCGCCGTCATCGCCGTCTTCGTCTGGTCGATCATCCTGGAGTCGCTGATCGGCGGGCTGTTCACCTCGATCCGCCCCTACCTGCCCTACACGGCCGGCACCACCCTGGCAGGCACCGCCCTGGGCGCGGCCGGGTTCGGCCCGGCGCACGGGGTCAGCGGCGCCGCGCCGCTGCCGTTCGCGGCCGCCACCGCGCTGCTGGCCGGTCTGGCCGTGGTGCTGGCGTTCGCGGCCGCGCGGACCACGGTCCGCCGGGACGTCACCTGACCCCTGCGTGCACACTTGAGGGGTGGCACGCGTGATCGCTGGCGAGGCGGGTGGGAGGCGGCTGGCCGTCCCGGCCGGCCGCGACACCCGGCCGACGAGCGACCGCGCCAGGGAAGGGCTGTTCGCCACCATCGTCTCGATAGCGGGGTCGATCACCGGGGCGCGCGTGCTCGACCTGTACGCGGGATCTGGCGCGGTCGGCCTGGAGGCCCTGTCCCGGGGCGCCGGGCATGTGCTGCTGGTAGAGTCCGGCGCCCGCGCCGCCCGTGTCATCCGGGAGAACATCGAGGCGATCGGCCTGGCCGGCGCCGAGGTGGTCACCGACCGCGTGGAACGGGTGCTCGCCCGCGGGCCGGGCCCCGCGGCGAACGGCGGCCGCTACGGGATTGTCTTCGCCGACCCGCCCTACGCGCTGGCGGGCGAGGAGGTGTCCGGGATGCTCATGACGCTCGCCGGCCGGGGCTGGCTGGCGCCGGGCGCGCTGGTGATCGTGGAGCGCGCCACCCGGTCCGGGCCGGTCAGCTGGCCCTCGGGTTTCGCGCCGTACCGGTCTCGCCGATACGGTGAAGCAACCTTCTGGTATGCCATGGGACCCCCGGGCGGGTTCCCCGGGGGTCCCCCAGGGGGGTCTGGGGGTACGGAGTCCCCCCAGACCGGGGGGGTCCCCGGGGGGGTCGTCCCCCCCGGGAGACAACGCTGAAAGGGGTGGCCTCGCTTGCGCCGTGTCGTCTGTCCGGGTTCCTTCGATCCCGTCACCAACGGGCATCTCGACATCATCAGCCGTGCCTCGGGGCTGTACGACGAGGTGATCGTGGCCGTACTGATCAACGTGACCAAACGCAGCCTGTTCACGGTGGACGAGCGGGTCGAGATGCTCGGCGACGTGACCGCCCACTACGGCAACGTCAAGATCGACCGGTTCCACGGGCTGCTCGTGGACTTCTGTGCGGCCAACGGCATCACCGCCGTGGTCAAGGGCCTGCGGGCGGTCAGCGACTTCGAGTACGAGATGCAGATGGCTCAGATGAACTACCGGATGGCCAAGGTCGAGACGCTGTTCATGACGACCAACCCGCTGTACTCCTTCCTCAGCTCCAGCCTGGTCAAGGAGATCGCGAGGTACGGCGGGGACGTCGGCGGGCTGGTCCCCGACGCGGTCCTGGCCCGGATGCGTGCCCGGCTGGCCGAGGAATGAGCCATCCGGCGGTAGGCCCGGGAATCGGACCCGGGAATCGGACCCGGGAATCAGGCCCGGGAATCGGACCCGGGAATCAGGCCCGGGAATCAGGCCCGGGAATTAGGCACAGCCCCGTCAAGTTGGGATTACCGCGCGCCGCCGGTAGGCTGGGCGCTCGGTTCCGCGATAGCTACATACACGAGTACTCTGTCATGCCCAACACACGCACGAACGCGCCTCGCGGCGCGCTTGTTCTTGACATGCGCGCGCTCGGCCGCCAGGCCGGTTCCGCGCGGACGCAGCAACTGACCGTTCCGGCCCCCGACGACCTGCGTCTCGAGCTCGTCAGGGTACCGGTCGGTGCCGACGTGCACCTTGACCTCAGGTTCGAGGCCGTGACCGAGGGCGTGCTGGTCACCGGGTCGGCGACCGCACCGCTGGCGGGCGAGTGCGCCCGCTGCCTGGCCCCGCTGACCAGCACGGTGACGGCCAGCTTCACCGAGCTCTACCTTTACGCCGACGGGTCCCGCCGCCCGCACGACAAGCACGACAAGCACGACAAGTACGACAGGCACGATAAGCAGGACAGGCACGACAGGCACGGCAAGCACGACCGGCATGACAGCCGCGAATGGTTTGACGAGAACACCGAGCAGGACGACGAGGAGCTCCACTACCTCGACGGCGACCTGCTGGACCTGGAGCCGGCCCTGCGGGACGCGGTGGTGCTCGCGCTGCCGATGTCGCCGCTGTGCCGGGAGGACTGCCCGGGGCTGTGCGTCGAGTGCGGCGTGCGGCTGGCCGACGCGGGCCCGGACCACGGGCACGAAGACGCACCGGACCCGCGCTGGGCCGGCCTGAAGCAGTTCAACGACCAAACAACGCGGCGCGCCGGCGCCATCGACCTACAGGAGGGCTGACGTGGCCGTTCCCAAGCGGAGAATGTCCCGCAGCAACACCCGATCACGACGCTCGAACTGGAAGGCCACCGCGCCTGCGCTGGTGAGCTGCCCGCAGTGCCACGAGCCCAAGCTGTCGCACGTGGCCTGCCCGACCTGCGGCACGTACCGGCGCCGTCAGGTCCTCAACCCGTCCTGAGCGGGGCGCGATGGGCGTCGTGAGCCAGGCCTGGGACGGGGACAACGCCGGACGGGATCCTGCCGAACTCCGGCATGCGCTCGGCGCTCCCATCATGCCCAAGTCGCTGGAGCGCGCGCTGACGCACCGCTCCTACGCGTACGAGAACTCCAACCCGCCCACCAACGAGCGGCTGGAGTTCCTCGGTGACTCGGTTCTCGGGCTGGTCGTCACCGACACGCTGTTCCGCGGCTACCCGAACCTGCCCGAGGGACAGCTGGCCAAGCTGCGCGCGGCCGTGGTCCAGATGAGTGCCCTGGCCGAGGTGGCGGCCCGGGAGCTGAGCCTGGGCTCCTACATCAAGCTGGGCCGGGGCGAGGAGGTGACCGGTGGCCGGAAGAAGCCCTCGATCCTCGCCGACACGCTGGAGGCGATCATCGGGGCGGTCTACATCGACTGCGGCCTGACCGAGGCCAGCGCGCTGGTCCACCGCCTGTTCGACCCGGTCATCGCCAACGCGGCCGAGCTGGGCGCCGGCCTGGACTGGAAGACGTCGCTGCAGGAGCTGACCGCGGCCCATATGCTCGGGGTACCCGACTACCAGGTCGAGGAGAGCGGGCCGGACCACCAGAAGTCGTTCCGGGCCGTGGTCCGGATCGCCGGGCGGGAGCGCGGCTCCGGCGAGGGCCGGACCAAGAAGGCGGCCGAGCAGCACGCGGCCGAGACGGCCTGGAAGGCGATCAGCGCGGAATCCTCGGGCCCGCGGCCCGGCGGCGGCGACCAGGCCGACGGCGACGAAGAGGCGCCCGGTCGCTGAGGTCATGCCCGAACTACCCGAAGTCGAGACCGTCCGGCGCGGACTGGAGCATCACGTCGCCGGCCGCGCCATCGAGACCGTCCGCGTCCTGCACCCGCGCGCCGTGCGCCGGCATCTGGCGGGGCCGGCCGACTTCGAGGCCGCGCTGGCCGGGCGCAGCCTGGACGGCGTCAAGCGCCGCGGCAAGTACCTGTGGCTGTCGGTGGGCGAGGACGCCCTGCTCGCGCACCTGGGCATGAGCGGGCAGCTCCTCGTCGGCGAGCCCGGCCGGCCGGCCTCCCCGCACGTGCGGATCTGGTTCACCTTCGCCGATTCCGGTCCTGATCTGCGCTTTACCGACCAGCGGACGTTCGGCCACATGTGCGTGGTGCGGGGCGGAGCCGAACTCCCCGCCCTGATCGCGCACATTGCCCCCGACCCGTTCGACCCGGCCTTCGAGCCCGCCGCGGTGGCCCAGCGGCTGCGCACGCGGCACACCGGGGTCAAGCGCGCCCTGCTCGATCAGTCGCTGATCAGCGGTGTCGGCAACATCTACGCCGACGAGGCGCTGTGGCGGGCCGGCCTGCACTGGGCCCGCGCCACGGAAACCCTGAACGGCCCGGAGGTCAGCCGCCTCCTGGCGGCAGTGCGCGAGGTCCTCGGCGAGGCGCTGACCGCCGGGGGGACCAGCTTCGACAGCCTGTACGTCAACGTCAACGGGGAGAGCGGCTACTTCGACCGGTCACTCGCGGTATACGGGCGGGAGGGCCTGCCGTGCCGCAGGTGCGGCGCGCCGGTCCGGCGCGACCCGTTCATGAACCGGTCCGCCTACAGCTGCCCGAAGTGCCAGCCCCGGCCACAGGGCCCCCGCCGGGCTCGCTGGTGAGCTGGTTAAAACCCCTTGTTGCGGGTGATACGGTAGATAACCGGGTCCGGAAGGGCCCTCAACTTGACCAGCAAACGCCTGGGTGGGAAACTAGGAACCGTTGATTGCGCGCGCGAGTACGCGTGTGTTAAGTATGTGCCCACTCTGGTCACTCAGCGTGGAGGACCTTTAGCAATGGCGAAGGCTCTATTCGGCCACGTCGGCGGTCCCGATCCCCGCATGGTTTCCGAGATGCGCCGCCTCCAGCAGCGAGTACGGGACCTGGAAGCCGAGCTTGTCCGGCTCCAGGAAGAGAACGACTCGCTCACGGTAGAGGCTGCCCGCCCGGACGACATGCTGGTGCCGGACCGCGAACCCGCGCTCGCCTGAGCGCTGGCCGCGAGGAAAAAGACAAAGGACAAAGACGAACCAGGGGCGTCCGTAACGGCGCCCCTCTTCGTTGTTATCGCCTCGTGATAGGCGGTATTGCCCCCGGGGGGACGACCCCCCGGGATCCCCCCGATCCTGGGGGGAAGCCTTTTCCCCCAGACCCCCTCGGCCCCCTCGGGCCCCCTCGGCCCAGTGGGCGGCCACGCCGGACCTTGCTGCAGTTCGCCGCTTCGGACACTGCGGGGCGGTAAGGTGCGTGGAGCGAGAGGAGGGGCTGCACGTGTACCTGAAGAGCCTCACCCTGCGCGGTTTCAAGTCGTTCGCCTCCGCCACCAGCCTGCGGCTCGAGCCGGGTATCACCTGCGTGGTCGGCCCGAACGGCTCCGGCAAGTCCAACATCGTCGACGCCTTGTCCTGGGTCATGGGCGAGCAGGGCGTCAAGTCGCTGCGCGGCGGGAAGATGGAGGACGTCGTCTTCGCCGGCACCACCTCCCGGCCGCCGCTGGGCCGGGCCGAGGTGACGCTCACCATCGACAACAGCGACGGTGCCCTGCCCATCGAGTACGCCGAAGTCACGATCAGCCGCCTGATGTTCCGGTCCGGGCAGAGTGAGTACGCCATCAATGGCGACCACTGCCGCCTGCTCGACGTGCAGGAGCTGCTGTCCGACTCGGGCATGGGCCGCGAGATGCACGTGATCGTCGGCCAGGGCCAGCTCGACGACATCCTGCACGCCGGCCCCGAGGCCCGCCGCGCCCTGATCGAGGAAGCCGCCGGGGTGCTCAAGCACCGCAGGCGCAAGGAGAAGGCGCTGCGCAAGCTCGAGGCGATGCAGGCCAACCTCACCCGTCTGGTCGACCTCACGGCCGAGCTGAGCCGCCGGCTCAAGCCGCTCGGCCGGCAGGCCGAGATGGCCAGGAAGGCGGCCGTCATCCAGGCCGAGCTGCGGGATGCCCGGCTGCGGCTGCTCGCCGACGACTACGTGACGCTGGCCGCGGAACTGCAGCGCGACGAGGCGGACGAGGCGGCCGCCGTGGCCCGGCGCGCCGCCCTGGAACAGGAGCTGGCCCAGGCCCGGCGGCAGGAGACCAGCCTTGATCAGGCCGCACAGCAGGCCGCGGCCACCCTGGCCCGGGCGCAGGAAACCTGGTTCGCGCTCTCCACGCTGGCCGAGCGGCTGCGCGGGACCCAGCACCTGGCCGCGCAGCGGCACAGCCTGCTGACCGAGCAGCCCGACCCGGAGCGTCCCGGCCGCGACCCCGACGAGCTGGACCGCCAGGCCACCGAGCTGCGCGACGAAGAACACGAACTGACCGCCCGGCTCGAGGCGGGCCGCAAGCTCCTGTCCGCGGCGGCCGCCGAACGCGCCGCGGCCGAGGCCGAGCTCACCGCGGCCGAACGCCGGATCGCCGAGGGCGCCAGGGCCGCGGCGGCCCGGGCCGGCCAGCTGGCCCGGCTGCGCGAACAGGCCGGCGCCGCCGCCAGCCGCTGCGCCGCCGCCCAGGAGGAACTGGACCGGCTGGCCGGCTCCGCGGCGGCGGCCCGGGAGCGGGCCGAGCTCACGCAGCAGGAGTACGACCAGGTGCGCGCCGTGACCGGCGGCGGAGACGACGACCGTAGCGAGCTGGCCGCCGTTCACGAGCAGGCCGCCCGCACCCTTTCTGACTATGCCGAACGAACCGTGGTGGCACGCACCGCCGAACGGGGAGCAGCCAGCGAACTGGCCGCCCGGCACGCGCGGGCCGACGCGCTGGCCGAAGCCGCGCGCCGGGGCGCCGATGCCTCCGCGGCCCTGCTCGCCGACCCGGGCCGCTTCGGCGGCGTACTCGGCCCGTTCGCCGAGCGGCTGGCGGTGGCCGAGGGCTATGAGGTGGCCATCGCCGCCGCCCTGGGCGCCGCGGCCGACGCGGTCGCGGTGGCCGGCCTGGACGCCGCGGCCGAGATCCTGGCCATCCTCCGCCGGGACGACGCGGGCCGCGCCGGCCTGGTCATCGCCGCCGCCTCCGCCGATGCCTCCGAAGAACCCCCCGCACCCCCAGCCGTCGCGCAGGGCCCGGGACCGTTCCCGGCCGCCGCACTAGTGCGAGCACCAGACGGGCTGAAGTCAGTTGCGGCGGGCCTGCTCCTCGACGTGGTGGTCGCCCATGACCTGGCGCAGGCACGCCGGATCGTTAGGGAAAATCCCCGTCTTAAGGCCGTGACCAGGGCCGGTGACCTGCTCGGCCCGCACTGGGCCCAGGGCGGTGGCGAGCGGCCGCGGAGCCTGCTCGAGCTGCGCGCCGCGGCGGACGAGGCGGCGGCGGGACTGGCCGAAGCCGAGCAGCGGTGCGAGGCGGCGGCGCGCGAGCTGGCGATCGCGGCCGAGGCCGAGGAGGCCGCGCGGCAGGCGGTGACGGAGCTGCAGGCCCGCAGGCAGGAGGCCGACGCGGCGGCGGCGGAGATCTCCGGGCGGCTCGGCCGGCTGGCCGGCGCGGCCCGGGCCGCGCGGGAGGAGGCCGACCGGCTCGACGGCACGATCGAGGCGGCCCGCCTCGCGGCCAGCCACGGCCTGGCCGCTCTGGCCCGGCTCCGGCAGGACCTCGCGGCGGCCCAGGAGGCCGCCGATGAGCCCGCCGAGCCGGAGGAGGCCGCCTACCTCAGGGAGGATCTCGCCGAGCGCTGCACCGCGGCCCGCGACGCCGAGATGGAGGCCCGTCTCGAGGTCCGCACCGCCGAGGAGCGGCTACGGGCGATCGGCGGCCGGGCCGACTCGCTGGCCGCGGCCGCGGCCGCCGAGCGGCAGGCGCGTGAGCGGGCGGCGCAGCGCCGCACCCGGCGCGCTGCCCAGGCCGCCGTGGCCCGCGCCGTCGCGCTGGGCGCGCGGTACGCGGTCGAGGCCGCCGAGCGGTCGGTGACGGCGGCCCAGGCCCGCCGCGCCGAGGCGGAGGCGGCCAGCGCGGGCGGCGCCGGCGAGCTGAAGGCCGTCCGGGCCCGGGTCCGCGATCTGGCCGCCGACCTGGACACCGTGGTGAACACGGCCCACGGCACCGAGATGGCCCGCACCGAGCACCGGCTGCGTCTGGTCCAGCTGTCCGAGCACGCGCTGGAGGAGTTCGGCCTCGAGACCGGCACCTTGGTGGCCGAATACGGCCCGGAGGCCCCGGTGCCGGTCCCCGGTGACGAGGCGGCCCCACCGATCACTGGGCCGATCACTGGGCCGATCACTGGGCCGATCACTGAGCCAATCACCGGGCCGATCACTGGCCCGTCCCGCTACGACCGGGCCGAGATCGAGCGGCGGGCCGCCGACGCCCAGCGCCAGCTCGACCGGCTCGGCAAGGTCAACCCGCTGGCCCTGGAGGAGTACGCCGCGCTGACCGAACGCCACACGTTCCTCGCCGCCCAGCTGGACGACCTGCGCAAGACCCGGCGCGACCTGCTCACCGTGGTCAAGGAGGTCGACGACCGGGTGCAGGAGGTGTTCGCGTCCGCGTACGCTGACACCGCCCGCGAGTTCGAGCAGCTGTTCTCCCGGCTGTTCCCCGGTGGCCAGGGCAACCTGGTCCTCACCGAGCCGGACGACATGCTGGCCACCGGGATCGAGATCGAGGCCCGGCCGCCGGGCAAGAAGGTCAAGCGGCTCTCGCTGCTGTCCGGCGGGGAGCGGTCGCTGACCGCCATCGCCTACCTGTTCGCGATCTTCATGGCCCGCCCGTCGCCCTTCTACGTGCTGGACGAGGTCGAGGCGGCCCTGGACGACACCAACCTGCAGCGCCTGCTCGGCGTCTTCGAGGAGCTGCGGGAGAGTTCCCAGCTCATCGTCATCACCCACCAGCGGCGCACGATGGAAGCGGCCGACGCCCTGTACGGCATCACGATGCGCGGCGACGGCGTCTCCACCGTGATCAGCCAGCAGCTTGCCACGCGGCAGCCCGCCTGAGCCCGGGCCCCCTGAGTTACCGGGCCCCGTGGCCGGCCAGCCCCAGGGCGGCCATGCGGCCGGAATGCGCGTCGGTGAGCTTGGCGAACATCCGGCCGATCTTGCCGAGCTGCGCCGGGTCGCCGCCGACCAGCAGGCGGGCCAGCGCCTCGCGTTCCGCGGCTATCCGCTGGGCCTGGCCGAGCGCCTCGCCTACCAGGCGGCGGGACCACAGCGCCAGCCGGCCGGCGACCGAGGGGTCGGCCGTGATCGCCTCGCGCACCCGGGCGATGACGAAATCGGCGTGGCCGGTGTCGGCCAGCACCTCGGACACGAGGGCCTGGGTCGGCGGGTCGAGCAGGTCCGCGACCGTGCGGTAGAAGTCGGCCGAGATGCCGTCGCCAACATAGGCCTTGACCAGCCCTTCGAGCCAGTCGGCGGGCCGGGTCCGGGCGTGGAACGCGTCCAGCGCCTGCACGAACGGCTGCATGGCGGTGCTCGGTTCGACGTTGAGCTCCTCGAGCCGGCGCAGCAGCCGGCGGAAGTGGCCGTACTCGGCCACGGCCATCTCGGCCAGGGCCATCTTGTCGGCCAGGGACACCGCGATGGCCGCGTCGTCGGTCAGCCGGAAGAAGCCGCTCAGCGTCGCGTAGGCGAGCATCCCGAGCAGGTCGACCACGCCGTCTGCATGCTCACTGCCCTGGTGCAGCTCGGTCTCTGTCACCGGTGGCCCGGGGCGTGAGCGTCCAGCATGTCCTGGAGTATATGCCCGGGTCCCGGCCGGTACTATTGGCGAGGCAGAAGGAGGCCGATGGCAAAGCGCAGTACCGTCCTGAAGGGTTCCCCTGTCTTCTGGCTGTTCCTGAAGTTCGTTCTGCTCGGCCCGGCGCTGCGGCTGCTGTTCCGGCCCAAGGTCACCGGCCTGGAGTACATCCCGCGCGAGGGCGGCGCCATCATCGCGTCCAATCACATGTCCTTCCTGGACGGGATGCTGCTGCCGCTGGTGGTCCCGCACCGCCGGGTCATGTACCTGACCAAGGTCAAGTACATCGACAAGCCGGTGCTGCGCTGGTTCCTGACCGGGGCCGGCGTCATACCGGTCGCGACCGACGACGCGGGCACGGCCCGGGGCACGGTGGCGGCGGCGGTCGAGGCCGTGCACGACGGCCGGCTCGTCGGGATCTTCCCCGAGGGGACGCGCTCGCCGGACGGCCGGCTGCACCGGGGGAAGACCGGGGTGGCCAGGATCGCGCTCGAATCGGGCGCGCCGGTGGTCCCGGCCGGGATCATCGGCACCGATCGCGCCTTCCCGCGCGGGGCCAAGCTGCCCCGCCCGCACGCGGTACGCATCGCGTTCGGGCCGCCGGTCAGGTTCGCCGTTCCCGGCGTCGAGGCGAAGGACCCATCGCTGAACCGGGCCGTCACCGACCAGGTGATGGCGGCCATCCGCCTGCTGTCCGGGCAGGAACCCGCCCAGGTCACCCCCGCGGCCTGAGTGGACTGGGTCACCAGCTCACGGCTGTTCAGGAGGGGACTTTAGGCCCTGGAACCACCTCCGCCCCACGCCCACGATTCTTCTTAGACCGTCTGGGTCGTTTCCTGGAGGTCCGTGGGGTGGACGATGACGTCACATTCACGACCGCGATGTCGGTGAGCGCGGGCCTGTCGTGGTGATGGTACCGGCGATGTTTGGGGTGATATGAATGTCCTGGAAAGCTCTGAGGTGATACGAGATGGTCGCTGACCTCAAGGAAGTCCGTCAGCCATCTCCGAGCCAGCGGGGGCGAGGCGGGACTACGGCCTGGATCCTTCAAGTCGTCTTCGGCGTGCTGCTGATGGGTGCTGCTCCGATGCCGATCACCGACCCTCCTCCTGCTAGGAGTCAGCATGGACGCTGAATTCTTCCGGACCTGGATAACGTGTGCCGCCGAGGTCATCCAGGCCAACCGCGACCACCTGACCCAGCTGGACGCGGCGATCGGCGACGCCGATCACGGCATCAACCTGGACCGCGGCTTCACCGCGGTGCTGCGTACCCTGGACGCCCAGAATCCGGGAGTGGCAGCCGCCGCGACGCCCGGAAGGATCCTGGCCGTCACCGGCGCCACCATCATCTCCGAGGTGGGCGGGGCCGCCGGGCCGCTGTACGGCACGGCCTTCCGCCGGGCCGGGAAAGCCCTGGGCAAGGCGGCCGACGTGGACCTGCCCGCGCTGTCGGCCGCGCTGGAGGCGGCGCTGACGGGGGTGCAGGAACTCGGCGCCGCCCGCGAGGGCGACAAGACCATGGTCGACGCGCTCGCGGCGGCGACCAAGGTCTTCCGCCACGCGCTCGCGGCGGGGGCGTCCCAGGACGACGCGCTGTCCATGCTCGCGGCCGCCGCCTCGGCCGCCGCGGTCGCCACCATTCCCATGCAGGCGCTGAAGGGCCGGGCCAGCTACCTGGGCCCGCGCAGCGTGGGACATGAGGACCCCGGTGCCGCCTCGGCCGCGCTCATCCTCGGCGCCCTGCGGGACGCCGCCCGGACCGCGCCGATGACCGTGCCCGGCCGGACTATCAGGTGAGCGCGGACAAGATGACGCCGCTGCGGCCCGCGCCGAGGTCGCGGGAGATGGCGTGGGCGGCCTCGGTGACCTGGCGGGCCAGGTCACCGAGGGTGCCGGGGGCGAGCAGCCGGCCGGCCGCGCCGACCACGCCGATCGCGCCGGCCACCACGCTGTCCCGGGACACGATGGGGGCCGCGATCCCGGCGTCACCCACGGTGGCTTCCTGGTCTTCGACCGCGTAGCCGTGCTGGCGGGCCTGGGCCAGGGCCCGGCCCAGCGCGGCCCGGGTGGTCTTGGTCTTGCCGGTCAGCGGGGCCAGGTCGGCGGCCAGCGCCCGGGTGCGCTGCGCGTCGGGCAGCCAGGCCACGATCGCGTGGCCGAGCGCGCAGGCGTGCCACGGGATCGCCGCGCCGACCTCGAGGATCTGCACCGTGTTGTCCGGCCGGAACACGTGGTGCAGCACGATCACCCGGGATCCGGACAAGGTGGCCACCCAGACCGCCTCGCCGGCCTGGGCGGCCAGCGCCTCGGCCCACCGCATCGACCGCGCGCGCAGCTCCGATCCGTCCAGGTAGGCGTTGCCGAGCTGCAGCACGCCCGGCCCCAGGCTGTACTTGCCCGTGTCGGGATCCTGCGCCACCAGGTCGTGGGACTCCAGGGTGCGCAGCAGCCCGTGCACCGTCGGCTTGGCCAGCCCGACTCGTTCGGCGATCTCGGTCACCCCCAGCCGCGGCGTCCCCGACCCCAGCACCCCCAGGATCTGCGCCGCGCGCTGCACTGACTGGATCATGTCGCCTCTTCAGCCATACCGAACACTGTTCAGGCCGCGGCCCGCCGCGGCCTACGCCAGCACCGGACCGAGCCGGCCGGCCTCGGACACTCCGCGAACCTCGCCGCGCAGGCCGACGGTGGGCCGGAAATCCAGCTCCTGACCTTCGGGTTCACCAGGCCGTTCGCAGAAGTGTCACGTTCGCGTTCCATGATCGGGAAAGCCAGCCGTCCCTCTTGACCGGCCATGGTGCCAGGTTTATGTTTCATGAAACGGCGTTCGGCGATGTCAAACACGTTAAACAATACCGTACGCCGGAGGAGGTGAGAAGCCCGGGCCCGCGCGGGTGCTGGGCGCGACCAGACCAATCATGGCCGCGTGGTTTCGGTGCACGCGGGCCGTACCGCATGCACAAGGAGCAAGAAGGGTTAGGAGGGTAGAAGTGGCTACCATAACTCCCTTGCGGGGAGAAGGCCGCACGGTCGGGCGCATCGCCGGCACGTGGGGCGAGTGCCTGGCGGAGTTCTTCGGAACGTTCGTCCTTATCGTTCTCGGTGACGGTGTGGTGGCGATGGCGGTGGCAGCCCTGCCCGGCTCAGGACGCACATCGGGTCCCACGGTCATCTTCGATGCGGCCGGCGACTGGCTGCTGATCACGTTCGGGTGGGCCTTCGCCGTCTGCATGGGGATCTACGTGGCAGGCGGCGTGAGCGGTGCTCACATCAACCCGGCGGTCACGGTGGCGCTGGCCGTCCGGCGCAAGTTCCCGTGGGCTAAAGTCGGTCCTTACGTCATCGCGCAGGTGGTGGGCGCGTTCGTCGCGGCCGCCCTGCTTTTCCTCATTTACCACCAGGCCATCAACGCGTTCAACTTTGCGGCGCGCACCCCGAAGAGCTCGGGCCAGGCGCTGGCGACGTACTCGATCTTCGCCACGTTCCCGGCCAAGTACTACGCCGGGTCGACCATCTGGCCGCTAGTCGATGAAATTGTCGGCACGATGTTCCTGCTCATCTTCGTAGTGGCCA